>Ga0256840_1001596_pt1 | contig 21002 bp, 22 predicted proteins | sample 355202metaG_FD_185969 | JGI IMG/M metagenome (GOLD analysis project Ga0256840, IMG submission 185969) | Hydrothermal vent microbial communities from Mid Atlantic Ridge, Atlantic Ocean - 355-202 | ecosystem: Environmental > Aquatic > Marine > Hydrothermal vents | place: Atlantic Ocean: Mid...
GTGAATTTCAGTATGGAGAGAATCATTTTGGAGTCAATAATTTTGCAGTAGAGATGGCTAAAATCGCTTCTAAATTCTCAATCCATAAAACAAAAGCATTAGATTTGGGATGTGCAACTGGTCGTGCTTCGTTTGAGTTGGCAAAAAGTTTTGATATGGTTGAGGGAGTTGATTTTTCAGTCCGTTTTGTTGGGGTTGGTGCTAAATTAAAAGAGCTTGGTTTTGTGGCTTTTCATTCAAACGAAGAGGGTAGTTTAATACAAAATAAAAAAGTTACTATAGAGCAACTTGGATATGAGGATGTAAAAACAAAAGTATCTTTTTGGCAGGGCGATGCCTGTAATCTTAAGCCAAATTTCAACTCTTATGACTTAGTAATGGCTACAAACCTCATAGACAGACTTTACAATCCAAGACTCTTTTTGGATACTATAGATGAAAGACTCAATGATGCGGGTGTTTTAGTGATAGCATCCCCATACACCTGGCAAGAAAGCTCTACAAAAAAAGAGTTTTGGCTTGGCGGATTTAAGGATGCAAATGGCGATGAGGTAAGAACGATGGATACTTTAAAGCATATACTAAGTGAGAAGTTTGCGCTTATTCACTGTCAAGATTTAGAGTTTGTTATAAAAGAGACAAAGAGAAAATATCAGCATACTATTTCAGAGGTTAGTGTTTGGAGGAAGAGGTGAGTTATAGTAGTTTATAAGTTCTTTATACGCTACATAAGATTTTTTTACCACAGTCTAAAATAAGAGAATTTTAGTTCAAAGTTTACCATTGTGTGTACAAATTAACTTTAAATCCAGTTTTATATAAAATAATAAAATAAATAATTCAGAGGTTATTAAATGTTTCAAAAATCATTACTTAAAAATTTTATAAAATCCTTCAATACACCAAATTTCAACGAAATTGTAAAACTAATCACAAAAGATAAATTTATAGCAGAAGATGCAAATGGCGCTGAATTTATATCACTATTATCAAAAATGCTAAATTGGAATAACTGCATTAGAGAAGTTAAAAACGATACAGATATGAAAAAAGCTGATGGTGTGGTTTATGATAAAGATAATAACCCTATTGTGATAATAGAACTCAAATCAAGTGACAAAAAAATATCAAATAGAGATATAATAGCTCAAGCTTTTAGATATAAAAATGAAAAGCCTACTTGTAAATATGTGATAGTTTCAAATTTTAAACAACTAGATATTTATAGCGATAGCAGTGATGTTTGTTTTAGTTTGGATATGACTAAATCAAAAAGCTATACAATACTTTATGCACTACTTAGTCAATCATCATTAGAAACAAACGAGATAGCAAGATTAAAAAAATTATCTAAATCACAAGACGAGATAACAAAAGAAGTTTACAAAGAATACAGTAGTTTTAGATTAAAACTTTTAAATAATCTCATAGAAAATAACAAAGAATTGTCTAAAGAAAATATTTTCGAGTGTGCAAATAAACTTTTGGATAGATTTATGTTTATACTGTTTGCAGAAGATAGAGGACTGATACCTGCTAATAGTATAGATACTGTTATTAAACAATACGAAAGTTCTCAAGAGTGGGGAGATGATACACCGCTTTATAGCTACTATAAAAAATACTTTCATTTTATAGATGTAGGAAATGCAAAAGTAAATATCCCTAAATACAATGGTAACTTATTTAAGCCTGATGAGCAATTAGAAAACTTAATCATAGATGACTATATTATCAAAAACGATTTATCTCACCTGAGTGCTTATGATTTTAGTGATGATGTAGATGTAGAAGTTTTAGGGCATATTTTTGAACAATCTTTAAATGACCTAGAAAAGATAAAAGAATCACTTTTTGAAGAGCATAAAATAGTAGATACTAGAAAAAAAGATGGTGTATTTTATACTCCTAAATTTATAACCGAATATATCATAAACAATACAGTAGCAAAACTTTGTGATGAAAAAAAAGAAAATTTAAAACTTTTCAATGAAATAAAAGACACTAAAAAATCTAAAGAAAAAAGAAGAGATACTTTACATAAATATAGAGAATATCTTGAGAGTTTAAAGATAGTTGATCCTGCTTGTGGAAGTGGTGCATTTTTAACTGCTTGTTTTAGATACCTTTTAGATGAGCATAAGTGGATACAAAAAGAGTTAGGAAAAGCAGATGCTGGACTTTTTGATTATCATGATATAGATAAGCAGATAATTGAAAAAAATCTTTTTGGTGTAGATATAAATGGTGCTAGTGTTGGTATAGCAAAACTTAGCCTTTGGCTACAAACTGCTAAAAGAGATAGACCACTTTCAAATCTTATGGGTAATATTAAAAGTGCAAATAGCTTAACAAGTGATTGGGATGAACTGTTTCCTGAGATAATGGCTAACGGTGGGTTTGATTGTGTTGTGGGGAATCCTCCATATGTTGGTGAAAAAGGAAATAAAGATATATTTAGACCTATAAAAGAAATTTGGAAAGATAGATATGAAAAAAACTCTGATTTGCTTTACTTTTTCTTCATGAAGTCTATTGATATACTAAAAGAAAATGGTAATTTTGGATTTATTACAACAAATTATTTTTTAACTGCTGATAGTGCTGTAAAAGTAAGAAAAGAGTTAAAAGAAAGAACTGCTATTTATAATATTATAAATTTTAACGAAATGAAACTTTTTGAAAGTGCATTAGGACAACATAATATAATCACAATATTTAAAAAGACTACTAAGATACTCGATACAAATATTATAAATGTTATCTCACCTGATAATATTACACAAGAACAACTTTTTAAAAATAGTGATGAAGTAGAAGTTTTAACAGTTAAATCAAATGAACTATATGATGGAGATACTAATTATATAAGAGTTTCAAAGCAAGGAAATAGCCTTGAAAATGTATTTAATAAAATGATAAATAATTCAAAAGTTATTGAGGAAATTTGTTTTGTAAATACTGGGTTTAATACTGGAGCAGATAGAGTTACAAATTCAAACTTAAGTAAATCTTATGAAAATGCACCAGAAGATATTAAATTGAAAAGTGGTATCTTTGTTTTAAATGAAGAAGAATATCAAAAAATAAAACCTGAAGATGAATTAGTATATAGATGCTTTAAAAGTTCAGATATTGAAAAATACAGTTCTAATACTTGGCAAAAACTTTATGTAATATGGACAAATAAAGACACGGATATTGATAACTATCCAAATATTAAGAATCATTTAGAAAAATACAGAAGGTTTTTAGAATTAAAAAGAGAATATCATACAGGACAAATACCTTGGTTTTCGCAACATTGGGCAAGAGAATATGATGTATTTGGTAATAAAGATAAGATTGTACTACCTTACCGTTCTAAATCTAATAATTTTTCATATAGTAATGATGAATATTTTGGAAGTAAAGATATTTTATATTTAAGACAAAAAGATAAGAATTTTAATATCAAATATATTTTAGCACTTTTAAATTCAAAACTTTACTACACTTGGCTGTACTACAAAGGTAAAAGAAAAGGAGAGATACTAGAATTATATGTAACTCCTATTAGTAAAGTACCTATAAAAGATATATCAAAAAAAGAGCAAGAATCATTCATAAACCTAGTAAACATAATCATAGACGCAAAAGAAAAAATAGCAAAATATAAAAAACACATTGATAGCCTAAACGCTGTTGATAAGATTGAAATAAAAGAAGAGATAGAAAAGTTAGAAATTTTGGTCTTAAATAGTGTAAATGAAATTGATAGTTTGGTTTATGTGCTTTATGGGTTGAGTGGGGATGAGATTTTGATTGTGGAGGGTACCTGATGACTAATAAGCATATTGAAATATTTATAAAAAATAAATGTAATGAAATTCCAGAAAATTTTCGAGATGATATAAATAATTTTTTGCCATTTTATTCTGATGTATCAAGTGATGATTTAGCTTATCTTTTTGCATATTTACAAGTTCAATTTAATAATTCATTCCAATTTATAAATGATAAAATAATAGTAAACCATCATTATAATGCAGATGCAAGTAGAAATTTAATATCAATAATAGATTTATATAAAAAATTAGATAAAGCATTAAAGGATTCAAAATTTACTTTTGAAATAGATACTAAATATTTAAAAATAATAAATATATGTGAAATATTTTTAGAAGGAAGTGGAGGAAGTGCTATACCTAATGATTTTAAGAAAATTGATATACTTGAAGCTCAACCTATTTTTGATTTAATACATTCACCTAACATAAAAGATAATCACATAGACATTACTTATAAAGAAGAAAAGAATATGATAAAAGTTAAAAATAAAGTTTTTATAGTGCATGGACATGATGTTGCAACAAAACAGGAAGTAGCTAGGTTTATTGAAAAAATTGGACTAGAATCAATAATATTACATGAACAAGCAAGTATGAATAAGACAATAATAGAAAAAATAGAACATTATACAAAAGAAGCTGATTTTGCAATTATTTTATATACTCCTTGTGATAAAGGTAGAGGAGCATTAGAAACTAAAGTTGAAGCACGAGATAGAGCAAGACAAAATGTAGTCTTTGAACATGGTTATTTAATGGCAAGAATTGGAAGAAAAAATGTATGTGCATTAGTAAAAGGAAAAATTGAGACACCTAGTGATATAGATGGAATTATTTATACACAATTAGATGAATTTGGTGGATGGAAAAGTAAATTAATAATGGAACTTAAAGCTTGTGGATATAAGGTTGAATTGATATGAATAAACCAACAAATATAAACACCACAAACGAATACAAAACCTTCATAACAGATATAAAATCAAAAATAAACTATACTCAAATCAAAATAGCTTCAACTGTAAATAGTGCTTTATTGATGTTTTATTGGGAGTTAGGTGAGATGATTTCACTTAAGCAAAAAGAGACAAAATGGGGTAGTAAATTTATAGAGCAGATGGCAAATGATTTAAAAAAAGAGTTTCCAACTTTAAAAGGTTTTTCAAGAACAAATCTATTTTATATTAAAAAGTTTTATGAGTTTTATGAAGCTTCATTAGTCCAACTCTCTGGTGGACTAAATAAAGATGATACTAAAAATCAAATAGTCCACCACAGTGGTGGACTAATAGAAAGTATCATTTTTCAAATACCTTGGCGACATAATGTAGATATATTTAACAGTGCAAAAACAATAGATGAAGCAAAATATTATATAGAACAAACTATTACGAATAACTGGAGTAGAGATGTATTAGCTTTAAATATAAAAACTGATTTATTTAATAGAGATAGTAAAAGTATCAATAATTTTAAAAATACATTGCCACAACCTCAATCAGATTTAGCAGTTCAAACTATAAAAGATCCTTATGTGTTTGACTTCTTAACTTTTGAGAAGCCATTTATAGAAAGAGATATAGAAAATAAACTTATAGATAATATCACTAAATTTTTACTGGAACTTGGTAAGGGTTTTGCTTATGTAGGGAAACAATATCACTTAGAGATTGCAAATCAAGATTATTATTTAGATTTACTTTTTTACCATATAGAGTTAAAGTGTTATGTAGTCATAGAATTGAAAAATAGAAAATTTATACCTGAATTTGCAGGAAAATTAAACTTTTATATATCGGCAGTTGATACACTTCTAAAAAAAGTTAATGATAACCCAACTATAGGGATACTTCTATGTAGAGATAAAAACAATATAGAAGTAGAGTTTGCACTAAGAGATATAAATAAACCAATAGGTGTAAGTGAATTTGAATTAACAGAAGTTTTACCAGATAATCTTAAAAGTAGTTTACCTACAATAGAAGAGATTGAAGAAGAATTAAATATTTATAAAGACATAGAAAAAAGGTAAAAGAAGTGAATTATAATTTTTTAGAATCTGCATGTAGAAAAGATACTAATGCGGAAAAATATACTCTTAGAGAAGAGTTGTTTGGTACGGATGATGTTTTTCCTGTTTGGGTGGCAGATATGGATATTGACACTCCCGATGTTGTTCTCGAAGCTGTGAAGAGAAGGCTCGAACATCCAATTGTTGGCTATGAAGAGGTACCTAAAAGTGCATTTTTAGCTCAAATAGAGTGGATGAAAGATGAGCATGGAGTTGCGTTTGCCTTAGAAGATATGTTGTATTCTCACTCTGTAGTTGCATCTATGAGTGTAATGATTGAAGCTTTTAGTGAAGTTGGCGATAAGATAATAGTGCAAACACCTGTCTATCCTCCATTTTTTCATAGTGTCTTAGAGCATGATAGAGAGCTTTTAAAGAATCCTTTAAAACAAGATACCACTGGAAAGTATGTGTTTGACATAGAAGATTTAAAATTAAAGATAGACTCTAAAACAAAACTTTTACTTTTATGCTCTCCCCATAATCCTGTTGGAAGAGTTTGGCGTAAAGAGGAGCTAGAGGAGATTTTAGAAGTTTGTTTGGAGCATAATATAGTTGTGTTTAGTGATGAGATTCATTCTGATTTGGTGTATAAGCCAAATAAACATATCCCTTTTGCATCTTTATCGGATGAGGCAAGAGATATAACTATCACCGCTATTGGTGCTGGAAAAACATTTAATATGGCTGGTTTTTCTATGAGTAGTGTAGCTATACCAAATCAAGCTCTTCGAGATAGATTTTTAAAAGTATATAAACGGGTTCATTTTGCTCAAGGCTCTGTACTCTCTCATGTTGCTTTTGAGGCGGCTTATACAGAGGCAAAACCATGGCTTGAAGATTTAAAAATACATTTGATGCAAAATTTTACAATGCTTAAAGTTGTGTGCGAGAAGTATTCTGAGCGTATTAAAGTAACACCTATTGAAGCAACTTACCTAGCATGGCTTGATTGCAAGGGGATGAATATGAGTAATAAAGAGTTACGAAAGTTTTTTATCCAAGATGCTAAATTAGGTTTAAATTCAGGTCTTAGTTTTGGCAGAGAGGGAAGTGGCTTTATGAGGTTGAATTTTGCTATAAGCTCTGCTAAAATGTTGCAGGTTGTAAATCAGCTTGAAAATGCTTTAGAAAATAAATTTAGGAAATAGATGTGCTTAAGATAAATTGGGATGAATATAAAGAGTTTAAAAAACATAGACAGGCAAATGGAGATAATTTTACAACACTTTTAGAGTTTGTAAAAAGCTACTATAACATGGTAAATCCCAGAGAGATGTTTGAAGTGTTTAAAGCTGATGGATTGGCAGAGATGATGCTTGAAAAAAGAGATATAAAAGATGCAGAAGATTTAGAGAACTTTTTATTTAAAAAAAATCATGCGTAGTGACTTAGAAAAAATAGATAGTTTTTTGCAAGAGCATCATGTGATGAGCTTAGCAACATCCGCAAAAGATGAGTTAAGTGTGTGCAATCTTTTTTATGCTTTTTCTAAAGAAAGACTCTCCTTTATAGTGGCAAGTAGCGAAGAAACAGAACATATTAAACATATATATAGGAATCCGCTTGTAGCAGGAAGTGTAGTTTTAGAGACAAAAATAGTTGGAAAAATTCAAGGCGTTCAGTTTAGAGGTAAATTCTTAGAGTTAGAAGATAAAGAGCTGAAAAAACTTTACTATAAACATTTCCCATATGCTCTAGCAATGAATCCAAAACTTTGGCAAATAAAAGTGGATCTTTTTAAAATGACAGATAATACACTAGGATTTGGAAAAAAAATAATTTGGAAAAAATAGACTAATTTTTAGGAATATTTTTTTCTTTAAACAAGGAGCAATCAGTTCCACTACTTTGAAAAACAACAAGAGATGGAATTTGTTGTGATTTGAATCCATACGCTCTACATCCGTTAGGTTTAGCCGCTTCCCAAGTTACAAAATAGTGTTCACATCTTCTACAGTTTATTCTTTTCATAAATCTCTCTTTTTAAGTATGGAATTTTAGCATATTAGATAAAATAAGAAAAATAATTTCAATATGAGAGAATACTATGGATAAAATATTACTAATGCTACAACTCCAAGCACAACTAAATGATGCAACAAATGGGGAGGATTGGACAAAGGGTATAACTCAAAATGGTAAGGTGATTAACTGGAAAAGATGTATCTATATGGAGTGTGCTGAGATGGTTGATTCCTTTTCATGGAAGCATTGGAAAAGTATTCATAAAGAACCAGATTGGGACAATTTACAGATAGAGGTTGTGGATGTTTGGCATTTTATTATGAGTTTAGCGATTGAGGACTATGCTAAAAATATGCGGGGTAATATTATTGATTTAGCTCTTAATATATCTGAGCTTCCAAGTTTTTCAAAGATAGATACACATCATAATTTGTTTGATTCACAAGACAATGTGATAAATAAAGTGGAAAATATAATTATCCTAGTACTTAACAAAGAAAATTTTAATTTAGAAGAGTTGTTGAATGAATTTTTTGATTTAGTAATAATGAGTGGACTAGACCTAGAAACACTCTATAAATTATATGTAGGTAAAAATATTTTAAATCAATTCCGTCAAGACAATGGCTATAAAGAGGGTAGTTACATTAAAGTTTGGGATGGCGAAGAAGATAATGTGATCATGAAAAAAATGTGGGAAGAAGATGCTAATTTGAAGCCTGAAATTCTTTACAAAAATTTAGCAAAAAAATATTTTGCATTAAATAAGAGCTAAATATTGACAAATGTATTAGAGATAAAAAACTTATCATTTGGTTACACAAAAGATGTTTTACTTTATGATAATTTTTCTCTTAGTGTAAAAAAAGGTGAGATAAAGGCTATTGTTGGGGCAAGTGGAGCTGGAAAAAGTACACTGTTTGAACTCATTTTAAATAATCTTACCCCTTTTAATGGAGAGATTAGTGCATCACACATCTCTCAAGTATTTCAAGATCCTTACAGCTCTTTCCATCCAAGCTATTCACTCATTAATCAGATAGAAGATGTCGCTAATTTAGATACAATAGATAAGTATCTCAGCGCGATAAATTTAGAGCGAGAGTTACTTTTTAAGTTACCACATGAACTTTCAGGTGGACAGCTCCAGCGCGCTTCTATTTTAAGAGCTATGCTTATGAAACCTGCACTTTTGCTCCTTGATGAGCCAACATCAGCATTAGACAATATTATCCAGCTGGAGGTGATGAATATGCTTATAAATAATCTTGATGAGATGGGGATGCTTCTCATTACTCATGACTTAGAACTTGCCAAATGGTGTAGTGACGAAATAATCATGATATAAACATTTTAATAGCTGGATTTTAATTATTATTAGTTAAAATACGAGTATGTTAAAAACCATGTTAATAAAATTCTTTACATCAGATATAGCCTTTAATGATAACGCATCATATAGAAGAGTTATTTTAGTGAATACAATTTTAGTTTTAACTATAATTGTTTTTTTATTTTTTGCATATATTAATTATATGCTTTTATCAAACAACTTATTGGCTGTTTTTGAGATACTAAGTGCTTTTATATCTTTCTTGGCTTTAATCTATCTTCGTAAGAAAAAGATTATAAAATACGCTGCAATTGTAGCAACAATAAATCTTTTCACTTTTTTTATTATTTTTATTTATTTTAATCAAAATGAGCACTTTGGAATTATATGGAGTATATTTTTACCGATCTTTGCCATTTTGGTAAATGGTCGTCATACAGGATCATATTTCTCTTTAGCATTTTACATGATTGTAATACCAATGGCTTTTTCTGGAATCGGAGTTTGGCAAGATGGTTATTGGAATTATGTAGATTTTATTAGATTTACTATAGCGTCACTTGTTTTAACTTTTATTATGTATATGAATGAATTTTCATTAGAGAAGTCAGATGACAAACTATTTGAAATTAGGGTATTGGAAAATGAGTACATAGAAGAGTTGAAAAAAGTGGCTATAACCGACTCTTTGACAGGACTTTACAATAGAAGACACTTTACTGCTGTAGTTCCTAGACTCCTTATGCAGGCACAAAGGCAAGATGAGTTTATCAGTTTTTTCATGATTGATATAGACTATTTTAAAGAGTATAATGATTTTTATGGGCATAATAAAGGTGATGATGTGTTGCAAAAAGTAGCCTTTTTTCTTAAGAAGCATCTCAAGCGTTATAATGATTATGTTTTTCGTATTGGTGGTGAAGAGTTTGCTGGTATTGTTTGCTCGAGGAAAGCAAAAGAAACGAATGAGTGGATTGCTCAATTGTGTGAGATTATTGAAGAGTTAAAAATACCTCATGATAAAAGTGCTATTTCAGAGTATCTTACGGTCAGTATAGGGATAAAAACAGCACAAGTAAAAAATGGTGACAACATGGAGATGTTTTATAGAGAATCAGATAAAGCACTATATGAGGCAAAAGAATCTGGACGCAACAGAGTTAAATTTGCTTCGTAGCTATTTTAAAAAGTACTTCATAAGATAAAATCCACTACCCGCCATAAATATAGTTCCAAAAGCATTGAGTGTGATGTTTGTAAGTGCTAGCATTATATAACCACCCTCAAGAAGAAAAAAGCTCTCTATGGCAAATGTAGAGTATGTTGTAAGCGCCCCAAGCACACCAGTTGAGAGAAACGATTTAGTGGTGAGTGAAAAGTAGTTTGTGTACATGAAGTAGGCGATAATTACTCCCATTAAAAAGCTACCAATAAGGTTGACGCCAAGTGTTCCATAAGGGAGCTCGTGTGGTAGTTTATGTGAGATAAGACCATTGAGATATGCCCTTAAAACTGCTCCAATAAAGCCTCCGCTACCTATGGCTAGGATTGTTTGCCAACTCATCATCATACACCTTTTGCATTTTTACTCTTAGATTATTTAACCACTCTTTATCGCTCTTGTCCGCAATAAATGAATCTAAAAAGATTACCTTTATACATCCAGGGCTATAGTAGAATTTTTTAAGATTATAGTATTTGGAAGTTTGTATAAATACTACAGGCTGAACTCTAAGTTTATATCTGTCTGCTACAAGTTTAGCACCCGACTTAAAAGGAAGCATTTTGCCTGTTGTTGAGCGTGTTCCCTCTGGAAACATAGTTATGGTTCTCCCTTTGTCAAGTCTGTCTTTTGCATCACGAAGGAGTTTAATAAGTGAAGTTTTACTTTCTCTCTTAACGGCTATATCTTCTGGTAATCTCAGAGCTAAACCGAAAAAAGGAACATCAAAAAGTGCTTTTTTTGCAACCCATGCTAAATCTTTTTTTGTAATGGTTTCCATCACCCCTATATCTAAATCACTTTGATGATTTATGAGAAACATTTGAGTATCTGGATCCTCTTTCCCCTCAATGTCTGTTGAGTAAAATATACTCCACCTTAGCATCCAAGATGTGATTTTTCTAGCATAAGGTCTAGGAAGAAAAGGGTATAGTAGTATCATCATAATTAGAGATACAAAGATTGTTATAGTGGCATAGAGCCAGTTAATAAGAGCAAATATCTTCATTTTTTACCCAACCTATCTTTTCATTTTTTAGTTTTACTTTTACAAACTCTTTTACATTTCCCTCTTTTTGTAGATAGTATTCACTACTTGTTGTTTCAAAAATGGTTCCATTTTTTACAGGAAGCAGATATATATGTGCACCATTTTTTATGCAAATATCTTTTTGAGGAATTGCAAGATATGCTATATAGATAACTGGTATTATTACGAAGATTAAATATATGTATTTTTTTCTCCAAATAATAAATAAAAAGATAACGAGAGCAACAGCCGCCGCAATACTCATTTTTAATCTTTCGCGTGATTGATCCTTTGGTTTAAGATCAGTTTGTGTTGTTACGCTGTCATCATGAACTATTATAGGTATATTTACCAAAGAAAATGTATTGTATTGAAGATTAAAGTACGAAAAGGAAAAATTTTCTATCTCTTTTTCAATAACTGCATAGTAAGTTATTCTTGAATTAAAAATAGAGTCATATATAGACTCTATACCTTGTTTTTTTACACCATTTAAGTGAAAAGTGCTAATGTCACAGTTGCTAGCTTCAGCTACAAACACAAGTATATTGTGTTGGTTGTCAAAACTTGTAGTTTTATACTCTATAAGTTCAAAAGAATTGGCAATAATATTTGCAAAATCTTTTTTTGGATTGAGAGTAATAACATTGAGATTTGTTCCCAAGATTGTTTCAGGTTTGTATAATATATGGTCGTTAGTTATAAGTGTCGCTGTAAAGTCTGGAAGTCTTATTTTGGATGATGTTGCTAAAAAATAAAAGGTATCATAAAAGTATTTAGAATCTTTTTGAGTATATGGAAGGTTATTTAAGGGTTCAACCCCTTTGTAATTTGTAAGCTCATATTGGACAGTTATCGAATTTTTAACAGTTGATAAGGTTTTTAGCGTAACAGAAAAAATCTCACCTTTAAGAACTCTTTTGGGAGTTTCTTTATAACTAATATAGAGAACCTTTTTTGGGTAGTATTCTAAAGTAGTTTGATTTGTATCGTTAATATCAAGTATATCTATCTCTTCTTCTATGTAAAAATCAACACTATCTTGATTTGTTTCATTCAAATCAAAAGTGCTAATCTCATTTGCTACTAAGGTTGTTAACAACAGCAGACTTAATAGAAGTAATCGAATCACTACTTTAGAAATCCTTGTAGCATTTTTATACCATCATCACTACCTAAGATTAATTCCATAGCACGCTCTGGATGTGGCATAAGTCCAAATACATTTTTTTCTTTGTTGCAAATACCAGCAATAGAGTCAACACTTCCATTAGGGTTTTGAGCTTCACCGCTAGCGTTTGTATATTTTAGAAGAATCTGGTTGTTTATCTCTAGCTCTTTTAATCCATCTGGATCGATAAAGTAATTGCCATCATGGTGAGCTATAGGGATATTTACAACATCATTTTTATTCAATTTTTCTAAGAAAACATTGTTATTATTGATAACTTTTAAATGATGAAATTTAGAAATAAAATGAAGACTATCGTTTCTCTTGAGTGCGCCTGGGAGTAGTCCAGCTTCTGTTAGTACTTGAAAACCATTACAGATACCAAGAACTTTCCCTCCACTGTTTGCATAGTCAGTTACTGCTTTCATAACAGGAGAAAATTTTGCAATAGCACCACTTCTAAGGTAGTCACCATAAGAGAAACCACCAGCAACTACTAAAAGGTTAGTATCAGATGGGATAGACTCAGATTTGTGCCATATGATTTGTGTTGTTGCACCCAATTTTTCAAATGCATATTGAGTGTCATATTCACAGTTGGTTCCTGGAAATTGAAGGATAGAAACTTTCATTAAACTAGCTCTATCTCGTAATCTTCAATTACAGTATTTGCAAGAAGTTCTTCGCACATTTTTGTAACATCACTCATGGCTTGTGTTTTATCTTGCGTATCTAGTTTTAAAATGATTTGTTTACCAACACGAACATCATTTACACCTTGAAAATGCAGAGAATCTAGTGCGTGGTGTACAGCTTTACCTTGAGAATCTAATACGCCTGCTTTTAAAGATATGTTTACTATTGCTTTCATCAATTATTTTCCTAAAATTCTATTTAATACTTCTTCGTATGCTACTTTTAAACCACCTAAACCTTGACGAAATCTATCTTTATCCATCTTCTCACCACTCTCTACATCCCAAAAACGACAGTTGTCAGGTGAAATTTCATCAATAAGTATAATATTACCATCTTTATCTTTTCCAAATTCTAGTTTAAAATCAACAAGATTAAGACCTTTTTCAAAGAAATAAGGCTTAAGAATATCATTGATTTGTCTAGCAACACGGCGAAGTTTATCAAGTTCATCTTGATAATCAACAAGACCCAAGATAAGAGCATGTTGGTCATTTAATTTTGGGTCACCTAAGTCATCATCTTTGTAGTCAAATTCTACCAAAGTAAAGGGGAGAACTTTTCCATCTTCAATGTTAAGAGTACGAGTAAGACTTCCAGTTGCAATGTTTCGAACGATAACTTCTATTAAAATTACATCAGCTTTTTTATGAAGCATATGGTTGTCATCAAGCATCTTTACAAAGTGAGTTTGGATACCTTTTGAATCTAAAAGCTTGAAAAGCTCAGTACTTATCTTGTTATTGAGTGCACCTTTACCTTTTTCGCTGGACTTTTTCTCACCATTAAACGCTGTTAAGTCATCTTTAAACTCTGAGATTACTAAGTTTTCATCATCTGTTAGAAATAATCTTTTCGCTTTACCTTCATACAGTAATTCTCTTTTTTCCATTTTACTTATCCTTTTACTATGATTAGAGCTTTCATAATATCACTCGCTTCTTTGAGTTGAATATCTTTGTTTAGCATCTCAGGCGTAATTATATCTTTTTTAAGTTCTGTATTTTCTTTGTTTTGTTTGCTTTTTTCTTTTGTTTGTGTTTTTTCCAGCTCTTCTTCTAAGTGTTTTTTTAGATCAGCTTCTTTTATAGAAAAACCATTTTCATGATTTTTAACCTCTCCTGGAAATACTTCTATATCTGGATTAACACCAACAGCTTGAATAGTTCGTCCACTTGGAAGGTAGTATCTTGCGATTGTTAGCTTTATAGCTTCTTTATCTGTTATAGGCAATATAACCTGAACACTCCCTTTTCCGAAAGTCTTTTCACCGAGGATTACTCCACGCTTATGGTCTTGCAAAGCACCACTAACGATTTCAGAAGCACTTGCACTCCCTCCATTCACTAAAACAATAACAGGCACATCTGTTATCGTGTTTCTGCTTGAGGCAGAGTATATTTTATCATCAGCTTTTTTACGACCCTTTTGAGAAACAATTTCTCCTTCATCAACAAAAAGATCAACAAGTCCAACTGCTTGGTCAAGAAGTCCACCTGGATTGTTTCTCAAATCAAGAATAATCCCTTTTGTTGCAACTTTTCTCATTTTAATTGCCTTAGTAACATCATCTACAACTTTTTTATCGAAGCTTGTAACTCTTACATATAGTACATTATCCCCAATAGTCTTTGTATAAACAGACTCGATAGTAATTATGCCTCTCACTATGTGAATTGGAAGAGGTTTGGCTTCCCCTTTTCTAACGATAGTGATATCGATAGGTGTTCCAACTTTGCCTCTCATAATAGAAACAGCTTCATCAATAGTCATGTTGAGGGTTGATTGCTCGTTAATTTTAAGGATAATATCACCCGATTTTAGACCAGCTTTATCAGCTGGCGTCCCTTCGATCGGTGCTATAACAGTTAAAGCTCCATCACGGATGCCGACTGTGATACCAAGACCACCAAATTCACCATCAGTTTGAACCTTTAATTTTTTGAAATCTTTTTGAGTCAAAAAGTTAGAGTGTGCATCTAAATTGTTCATCATCCCTTGTAGGGCTTTGTCCATCAACTCTTCAATAGTTACATCATCAACATTGTACTGCTCAACTATACTAATTACTTTTGTAAATTTTGCTAGTGATTCAAGTCTTGAGGCTTCTTTTACTTCAGCCTCTTTTTGAGTTTGTGCAAAAAGGTTTGTCGAGAACAGCAAGGCGATAGCTAGTCCAATAGAGGTAAAGCCAAGGGTCATAAATGTTTTGTTTTTCATAATATTTCCATGATAGATTTTTAAAGAAGATATTATAGTTAATAAGCTATTAATAAACCCTTTAATGATTTTTTAGAGTTGGTGTTATTTTTGACTCAGGACTTAAAGCTGCCAATAGCCATTTTTTACAATTCACTTCCCCATTTTAATGCATCGAGCCCGTACTTTTCTCTCATCTTTTGTGTAGAGTTGGTGAGTTTTTTCATTTTTTCTTCATCATTAAAGCCTATAAGTGAAAGTTCTTTTTTAGAATCACGAGTAAAGCTTGAGCAGTTGATACTAAGTCGTATGATATGAAGTCGTCTTTGTGTATCGGCTTCATTGAACAGGGTTATGCAAAGAGAGTCGAACTTTTTTTCTGTAAAAATTTCTGCCAAAGAGATATTTTTATGAGATTTTTGATTCATCTCATACGCGATGCTTAGATGAAAAACTGTTGGGATAACATCCATCTTAAGTATGGCAAAACTAAGGTGACGCGCAAGAACATGAACCCTTCTTTTTAGTTCTGCCCTATCATGAAGTGGATCAAAGGTGCGTGAAATACCTATGGATTTTCTTTGGTGTGTTGTTTGTATGGGTGCATCGGTGAGCCCACAAACACGCTTGTATAACTCTTTTGCATAGGGACTCCATGACTCAACCGTGCCCCTTCTTCGCTTAAGATCTCCAAGAGTATGGATGTGAACTGAGTAAAGTTTTTTTTTCATGCTTTTCCCTATCCCTGGGAACTCTCCAACGGGAATATTTTCTATAAAAGAGTTAAGCTCATATGGATAAATAGTTTTGCATCCAAAGGGCTTAGCGGCAGTGGTGGCGAGTTTTGCAATATATCTTGTTGAAGCAGCACCTATAGAAACAGGGAGTTTTAAAACTCTTTTGATCTCATGTCTGAGGTTATCTATAAACTGCTCTATCTCATCATCTTCTATCCAACCACTCAAGTCTCCATAAAATTCATCTATACTCGCTTGTTCAACAAGTGGAATTTTAGAAGCCAAAAACTCATGTAGCTCATGGGATAGCTTTTGATACAAAGACATATTTGGTGCTTTTATGATTAAGTGGGGGCATAAACCTAAAGCCTCTTTGATACTCATGGCAGTTTTTATACCATAAGCTCTCGCTTCATAAGAAGATGTTGTAAGAATTCCGCGAATTTTTCCACGCTCATCTTTGAAAGCATCAAGGTCGTCATCGCTCTTTTCATAGGCTTTGTAAAATGTTGGAACAAAGCTTCCAGAGTTTTCAAAACTTACAGTTTGTTTTTTTGCTTCTTTGTTAAAAATCTTTGTATCACTACGCCCACCAATAGCCATAGGCTTTCCTATAAGAGATGGATCTTTTATGCGCGCAGCACTTGCAAAAAAACAGTCTATATCTATGTGTATTTTCATATTCTTTCTATTTTTGATATAATACCAGAGTAAGGAGTTATTAAGAGGGTTATACCCTCCTAATTTTTAGTCTTACCTCGAATCGCCAAATTCTTAAGGTAAGAACTAAGTTAAATCGCTTCAAAAGCGACCTCCTATTCTGGTTTGTCCCGTACGAGTAATCGTTCGGGAACATTTGATTCTACATTAAAAATCCCCATAAATTTAAAAATATGACAAATTGCAAAATAATAGATATAATTTCAAAAAACTATTAAGGTAGAAATATGGCACAAGTTCCAGCAGATATAGGATGTAGAAATGAGAAGTGTATTGCTAAAGATGATTGCAACAGACAGGTGATAGCAAAAGATGGTACTGCTCGTGAGATTCAAGAGTTTGGCGGTAGTGAAGTTAAAAAATGTGGTAAATTTATCCAAAAGTAAATGAGATATTTACTTCTTGTCTTTACCCTTTTATTTACAGCTTGTAGTACAAAAAACTATGAGATAACTCAAACAAAAATAATCATCATAAAATCACCAAAGCTAAAGTTTGCGGATGTTGGTTATATCCGTAACAGTGATAAGAGTATAGAGATGGAACTTTTTATTGCAGGCAAGGCTATAGAGAAGTTTACCATTAACCATCTGGTTTGTACTAGCGAGGGGTGTATGAGTAAGAGTGGGTTTAATGAAGATTACTTAGATGAATCATACCCTGATACCATACTTCAAAACATACTTTTAGGACACACTATTTATGATGGTAAAAACAGAGTGCAAATTAAAAATGGATTCTCGCAACATATAAGAGATGAAGATGTAGATATTCGCTATAGAGTAACTGCACAAGAGATATTTTTTAAAGACAAACAAAACAAAATAATATTTAAAATCAAGGACACAAAATAATGGCTAATAAGTTTGTAGGAGCACATACAAGTGCAAGTGGTGGAGTTTTTAATGCTGTAAAAAATGCTGAGGCTATCGGAGCAAAAGCATTTGCACTTTTTACAAAAAACCAAAAAAGATGGGATGCAAAACCACTTGATACTAAAACAATAGACCTGTTTAAAGAGGCTTTAGCCAAAAGTGGAATACTGCCTAAGCATGTCCTTCCACATGATTCCTATCTCATTAACCTAGGACATCCAGATGAGCAAAAGCTTATCAAAAGTAGAATGGCTTTTATAGATGAGCTTGAGAGATGTGAGATTTTAGGACTTGATAGATTGAACTTTCATCCTGGTAGTCATTTGGTGAAACTTGGTGTAAAAGATAAAAAAAATCCAGAGCTAGTAGATAAGGTGGAAAAAGAGTGTTTAGATGTGATAGCAGAATCGATCAATATAGCCCTTGACAAAACAAGAGGTGTCAAAGCAGTTATGGAAAACACAGCAGGACAAGGTACAAACTTAGGGTATAAGTTTGAACATCTTGCATATATAATTGACAAAATAGAAGATAAATCACGCATCGGTGTTTGTATAGATACTTGTCATATGTTTACAGCGGGTTATGACATAAGAACTCGTGAGGTTTATGATAAAACTTGGGGCGATTTTGATGAACTAATTGGCTCAAAATACTTAATGGGGATGCACATAAACGACTCTAAACCACCTTTGGGAAGTCGTGTAGATAGACATCACTCTTTAGGTGAGGGTGAGATAGGTTTAGACGCTTTTAAGTTTATAATGAATGATGAGAGGATGGATGATATCCCACTTGTGTTAGAGACGATTGATGATACAATTTGGAAACAAGAGATAGAACTTTTATACTCATTTGTTAAATAAGTAGAAAAGTTTTATAACTTTTTGGTTACACTAAGAGTTATTTTGAAATTTAGGGAGGGTGTAATTTTGATTATGTTGATGAGAAAAAGTTCAAAGTATCTTCTTGTTTTACTTGTATTATTGTCATTTAGTGCTTGTACAACCGATGAGAATGAGGGTGCAAACTCTATGGATACAGGTTCAAGTGAATTTGTCAGTGCTGAGGTGATTGAGGATATAAATGCATCCACAATGCTTTCATATGTGAAAGGAGGTATTGACGCTAATGCGACAAATGCCTTTGCGTATAAGGCTGTAAAAATAACTTACAACACACTAAACCAAAATGATGAAGCAGTTGTTGCCTCTGGTCTTTTAGTTATTCCAACTCCAACGGATGCTTACAAGGCTTATTTGGCATCACTTGGCAAGTCCTTTTCTGTGTCAATGCTTTGCGACAACCACGGTACAATCTTTTTAGATTCCGAAGCTCCAAGTAATGTTGAGGTGGTAAATGGTGTTCCAGACTATGCACTTGCTACTTTAATGACAGGTTATGCAGGGTTTGCAGGGATATATCCTGATTATATTGGGTATGGGGAGTCTCAAGATGTTTCTCACCCCTATATACTTAAAAAAGCTTCAGTAAGAGCCTCTTTAGACATGATAAAAGCAAGTATGAAATATATGCTTGATGAGGGGATAGCGATAAACTATCAGCTTTATATCTCAGGCTATTCTCAAGGGGGACACTTAGCTATGGCTTTGGCTCAAGAGGTTGAAAACAGTTTTGATAATGTCACGCTTAAAGGTGTCGCACCAATGGCAGCACCACATGATGTTGAAGCATTGGCAAACATAGAGATAAACGCAAGCCATACTATGGTTTATCCAGCCTTTTTAGGTTATTTGGCAAACTCTTATGCTTACTACTATGAGGGGATAAATTTAAGCAACATTGTAGTAGAGACAAACACAACAAAATATCAAGCTCTTTTTGATGGAACAAAAAATAATATAGCTATCCATACTGCTTTAGGACTTGTTACAGATGCAAGAGGGGGATTTAACCAACATACTGCAGATGCTTTATTTAAGGAGGAATTTATCAATGACTATCAAAACAATGCCAACAGTCTCATACGACAAAAATTTATAGAAAATAAGTCTTATGACAGCTGGACTCCAAGAACAAAAGTGAACTTGATACATTGTTTTGAAGATGAAATTATCCCTTTTAGTATGTCACAAAATGCTTTTAATGAATTAAATGCAACGGGTGCAGATATAACACTTTCGCCAATACCAAATGCTTATATACCAGATGCAACTCCAGAAGACCCATTTGTTCATGGGAGATGTGCAAGTGTGGCATATGGAGCAACAACAAAATGGTTTGCAGATATTAGAAGTGGAGTGATACAATGAAAAACAGATTATTAAAAATAACACTACTCTCTTTAGTGGCAAGCAGTGTAGTTTATGCAGGTGGCTTTAAAATACCACAAACATCTACAAATGCAGTAGCACTCGGTGCTGCAAATGTTGCGCATACGCATACGGCAGATGCAGCGTACTATAATCCAGCAAATATGGTTTTTATGGATAATGAGAATAACTTTGAATTTGGTCTAATGTATCTTAATACAAGTGCTACAAATTTCAAGGGTCAAGATACCATGGCTGGTATAGATATAGACTCGGAGAGTGAAACGGCTTTTGTTCCCTCTATCCATTATGTTTCTCAAAAACTAGGGGAGGCTAGAGTTGGATTCAGTATGGGTGTTCCCGGGGGTTCTACGAAACGCTGGAAAGAATCACCAGCCTTGGATGTAGCAGAAGAGTTTACCTTAAAAGTGCTAGAATTTAACCCAACTGTAGCTTACCCAATAAACGATGAAGTATCAGTAGCATTGGGTATTCGTATGGTATATTCTGAGGGTATTGTAAAAAGTACTGCAGCAGCATCTCGCGATTTGGTTGGCGATAGCATAGATTTCGGTTATAATATCGCTCTTTCTTACAAACCAATAAGTAAATTGGAATTTGGTTTGACATATCGCTCACAAGTAGATTTAGAAGAAGAGGGAAATGCAAAGCTTTATATCGGAAGCCCAAAAGTTTATGATGGGGGAGCAAGTGTAACAGTGCCTTTGCCAGCACTTTTAAATGTAGCAGTTGCTTATACATTTGACTCAAAGACTACTGTAGAGTTTGTGTATGAGAAAAATTTTTGGTCTGCATACAAGGAGCTAGACTTTAACTACTACAGTGATATTCCTGCTATACTTATACCATCTATGGA
>Ga0256840_1001597_pt1 | contig 20998 bp, 19 predicted proteins | sample 355202metaG_FD_185969 | JGI IMG/M metagenome (GOLD analysis project Ga0256840, IMG submission 185969) | Hydrothermal vent microbial communities from Mid Atlantic Ridge, Atlantic Ocean - 355-202 | ecosystem: Environmental > Aquatic > Marine > Hydrothermal vents | place: Atlantic Ocean: Mid...
CAATATGTGGCAATATGTTCCTAAGATAGAGAGAGTTATAAAAATACCGCCATCTATGATGCTTCAAAACTGGATGGGTTCTAACATAACAAACGACGATATGGTAAGGCAAAGCTCAATTACAGAAATTTTGATATGCAAATATCTTCCAACCTTCTCTATTCAAACTTTTATCTCGGCAGTTCACTCTCTTATAGTTTTAACATCTTTTTAAGTGCTTCACTCCTTTATATTGAGAGTTTTAATGAGCAAAATTCCCGCTTTATCTCTCCAGCAATCGATTATTCATTTAATGACTACAACTCTTTTTCTCTTGCTGCAATGCTTCAAGATGGTTCACATCATAGTGAGTTTGGGATGATAAAAAACAGTTATTTCTTTAAATATAGTCTGGTGTTTTAGAAAATTAAGATTATTATACAATTCTTCATAAACTCTTCATAAACATATAATAAAGTTTCATAATTCAACTGAGGAGTTAATTATGAATAATATTTTAAAAACATCAGCACTATCACTTTCAGCGGCACTTGTCCTTGGGATGAGTGGCTGTTCAGATACAACTACTGATACAAGTGATGCAACAGATTCAACTGTAAGTGGAAAAGCGGTAGATGGATACTTAATCTACTCAACAGTTTGTTTAGATTTAAGTAATGACGGGTTTTGTCAAATAGGTGAAGAGCCTGTTACATCTACAGATATAAATGGTTCGTTTACACTTACTGTGACGACTGAGCAAAAGACGCATGCTGGCTATGCAACTGCACCACTTTTAGTGTATGGTGGCTATGATTCAGATACTAATTCTGACTTTATTGGGAAGCTAAAAGCTCCATTTGATGAGACACAGCCACAAATTAATATCACACCTATCACCACTATGGTTGAGGCTATGGTTGCTCAGGGTGACACAATAACTGCAGCAGAAAATGCTGTTAAAAATATGTTGGGATTACCTGATACAGCCGATTTGGGAGCTGACCCTATACAAGAAGCTGAGACAAACTCTACTTTACTTGTATCAGCTTTACAGCTTCAAAAAAGTTTGGAGATTTACGCTTCATCTTTAAAAGATGTCAATACTAGCAAAAGCCAAAATGACCTACTTGAAGATTTATATGAATCTTTAGCTTTTGCGTTACAAGAGCAGCAAACTACTAACTCAGACTCAAATTTGACGGTTATCTTAGGTAAAGTAGCCGATAATCACGATGATTTAGATGATAGTGATCACGATAATGCTACAGAGCTAACTAATAAAGTTGAGTACATTATAAAGAGTGATTATGAGGAAGATGATTCTATAGACACTGAGGTGATTGGTACTAAAATTGGTGCTATTCAAAAAGAGATTGAACTTCATGTAATAGACGGAAACAGCACTTTAGATGAACTTGACTTTGATGATATAACTAGCAAAGACTTTAAGCTTTTATATGCTGAAGAGATTTTAGATATGGTTGATTATGAGGGTAGCGACAGTGCATTTGATGCTTTAGCAGAAAAAATCGCAACTATACTAGAAAACGCAGGTATGCAAAACTCTTTCTTGCCAATAGCAGATGAAATTGCAGCTCTTAAAGGAAGCACGGAAGAAGATGTAATGAATATCGGATTACAATATGAAGCAAAAATGAATGGTTTTGAAGATGATGCTGATGATTTAGACTCTTTTGTAAATGCACAAACTATAGCTTGGGATGTTCCAATGAGTGTATATAATTTTGATTATGATGAAAATGATGCAATAGGCTATAGAGTAAATTCTTTATTAGAAGATGGTGTTCTTGAAGAATCATTGATGGTTTACAACCCTGCAACTAAAGTATTTGAGGCTAAAAGTGAAGATTATAGCCAGATGACTTTAGTAGATGGAAACTGGACGCAAGAATCAAATACAAGCGCATATACACTCTCATCTGATAGTACAGAGCTATCAGTAAATGATGTAAATATAAAACTGATTCAAAAAATTGATTTAGCTACTCAAGCAGATGAAGATCTATTTGATGAAATTAAAGATGTGTTTGAGGATGTACTTGGAGATAGATTTGAAGAGATTCATGATGACGAATCAAGCCAATATGTTTCATTTAGCAGTGGAGCTGAAGCTTATGTACTCGCTTTTAAAGGTGAAGAGAGTTACAGATTAAGTAGCACACCATTAACTTACTCTAGTGATGTAAATACTACATACTCTAGTTTACAATCATTTATTGAAGCAAAAACAGGAACATCTTTAATTTATGGATACGATGATGATCATGGAATCTCATTTAATTTGCCTGATGGTGGAGTGAGTATAGATATTAATGCTACTGGTACAATGTCAAATATGGCAACTTGGGAAGTAAGATATATCCCTAACACAACAGAGTTAGCAATCTTTATCAAAGAGAACACTTATAGTTATGATGATTCACATGAAGAGATATTTTTCACTCTTTACAATGGCGCTGTTCATCAAGGTGAATACTTTAAAGCTTCTAGTAAATATGAAATTTCTGATAACTTAGAGTTTAACGATATTGCATTGAATGATATTGTAAATGCAATAGCATCAGCAAACACTATAGATAGTTCAACAATAGCTCCATAGATAAATAATTTTACTACTTGTAAACTCTAAGGCAGGAGGAAATTTCCTCCTGCTTAGTCAATTTATAAAATGTTTATATGTTATACTATTGAAAATTATATGAGGATTTAAGATGAATAAATTGATAAGTGTTTTAGGTGTTTTATCTATTTTAGCTTTGGTGACTTTGAGTGGATGTGCATCTAAAGCTGCTCCACAAAAGAGTAATGATTATTATGATAGAGCAAATAAGGCATCGAGCGAAGCTCAAGATAGGCTAGATAGAGAATAGTGTAAAGCCTATTCTCTTTTAAGTGAACGGAAAAATTCCATCTCAGGCTCACGCAAAATTCTAATCATATTTGTAGAACCTTGCACCCCTACAGGGTCTCCAGCAGTTAAGATGTAGCTTTTGCTTGGTTGAAGCACCTCTCGTTTTAGACCTTGATCCATAACCTCACCCATCATTTGTCCGAGAGAATTTTCTTTTACTAAAAATGCAGGAACAACACCCCAGCACATAGTTAAATATCTGGCAATTTTTTTATCATGAACTACGGCATATATGTCTCTGCGCGGACGATAGCGAGCTATCTTTCTTACAGATGCGCCAGAAGAGGTAAGCCCAATAATTCCCCAGGCATCTACATCTTGACATAGTTTTACAGCCGCTTCATTCACGGAATCAGTTGCATCCTTAACCTTAAAAAATTCTAGCTTGTTAAACGGGTAAATTTTTTCAGCTCCCTGAATAGTTTGTACCATTGTTTGTACTGCAAGAATAGGGTTTTGTCCAACGGCACTCTCCTCTGAGAGCATTACAACATCCGTACCATCTAAAACAGCATTAGCGATATCACTAATTTCTGCACGAGTTGCACGCTCTTTTTCAGTCATAGAGAGTAGCATTTGTGTTGCTGTAATTACTGGTTTTGAAGCTGCATTTGCTTTTTGTATGAGCATCTTTTGTAAGGTTGGTACTTCATAAAAGGGCACCTCTATCCCTAAGTCTCCACGCGCAACCATAAGACCATCACTCGCTTCAAGTATTGCGTCTATGTTTTCAACCGCGTCAAATTTCTCTATTTTTGCAAAAAGCTGTAAACTCCCGTGATTGTCAGTAATGATTTTACGAGCTTGAAGCATATCAGAGGCATCTTGAACAAAAGAGATAGCCATAAAATCAACATCGTTTTTGATCCCCCAAAGCATATCTTTTTTATCCTTTGGGGTAAGGACATCTATGCCAAGACGAGTGTTTGGGAAATTTACACCTTTTCTTGAAGATAATGTGCCACTGTTTTCAACTCTTACACTCACGCTCTCTTGTGAAGCTTCTATAACCTTTGTTCTAATCATTCCATCATAAAGGTAAATATAATCATCAACCTTGAGTTGCTTGAGAATTGACGGCTGATTTATGCATGTACGGTAACTATGTTGCGTAATTTGTGAACCAACAATTGTTTCACAAACAAACTCAATCAAATCGTTCTCTACAAGTTTAAATGGTTTTACAAGTTCGCCGACACGAATTTTTGGTCCACTAATATCTTGGAGGACACCTACGAGTAAACCAGTATTTTTTTGTGCTTGTATAATTTTTTGCAGTACATCATAATGATACTCATGGGTGCCGTGTGAAAAGTTCAAGCGAAATACATTTACCCCTGCATAGATAAGTGCTTCGATTTTTTCTAAAGTATCGGAAGCGGGTCCAATTGTCGCTAATATTTTTGTTCGTTTTTTCATCTATTTATCTTTTTGTTCTAAATTTAAGAGATAATATCATAATTTCTTTACAAAAATATTACTTGTTCTTGTATTTGAATTGTTTTTCAGATATAATCACCGTAATGAAAGATGATTTAGAGTTACATCTTTGGCTTGCTTTATATTGATGACGACCGTTAACAGTACAATCCGCCCAATAGAGAACTTCATTTTATATTTTCGACCATCTTGAAAAAGATGTATTTATACACAAAAAGGTATTGCAATGGCAGATATAGTTAACGGAACAGTTAAATGGTTCAACAGTGAAAAAGGTTATGGATTTATAGAACAAGAGAATGGTGGGAAAGATGTATTTGTACACTTCCGTCAAATTAACAACCCAGGTTATGGTCGTGTTTCTTTAGACGAAGGTCAAAAAGTTACTTTTTCTGTAGGTGAAGGCGAAAAAGGCCCTCAAGCAGAAAATGTAACACCACTTTAGTAAGCACTCTGCAACTAGCTTTTTAGCTAGTTGCACTTTTAAACTCCCCTCAAAAATAATTTCAAATGTTGAAATTTTTCTTTTTACTTATTTTAATTAACCAATTTTTACAAGCACAAATATCAGAATACGATATAAAACCTACTACTCTACAATCTTCCCAATATATGAATATAAAAATACTTGATTCCAAAGAGCTTAATTTTGATGATATGAATGGCATAAGAGTTACAGAACTCTCGGCATTAGCATATAAGAATAATATTTTATATGCACTGAGTGATAAGGGGTATTTGTACACCTTTACTATAAAGATTGAAAATAAGAGAATAAAAAGTTTAGATTTAAAAAAAGCAACCAAGCTAAAAAGAAAAAACGAAAAGGTTTTAAGAAAACAAGATAGAGATTCTGAGGGATTAGTTTTTTTAGATAATAATTTGCTCATTTCGTTTGAAAGAGAGCCAAGAGTTGCGCTTTTTTCTATAAATGGCATAAAAATAAAAAATAAAAAAATTCATAAAGATTTACAAAATATAAAAAACTATAAAAGCAAAAATAAAGCTCTTGAAGCAGTTGCTTATAATACAAAACAGGGGATTATAACTGCTCCAGAGATTCCACTCAACATAGAAAAAAAAGCATTTCATAGACTTTATACAAAAAATAAAACATATAAATTTAAAGCTAGTGGAAATATTACAGCCTTAGAGTTTATTGATGATGACACTATAATGGTGCTAGAGCGTAGTTTTAATAAAAAGAATTTTCATATAGTGATAAGCATTAGTAAAGTATATTTGAGAGGATGCAAAAGAAAAGTTTGCAAGAGTGAACTCTTAGCTACACTTGATTCCTTCGATGGCTGGAATATTGATAATTTTGAGGGTTTAACAAAGATTGAAAAAAATAAATACCTTATGATAAGTGATGACAATGACAATTTTCTTCAAAAAACACTTGTGGTGCTTTTTGAAATATAAACTCCTAAGAGTTTATCTCATTTTTAATGATTGTAGCTAACTCGCTACACGCAGTGATTTTTTGCTTGTATGAATAAGTATCTCTTAAAAGAATATCAATAAAAGCACTTCCAACAATAACTCCATCAGCACCCTTTACTTTATCTTTAGCAGTTTTTTGATTGACTCCAAAGCCTACATATGCGGGTGTATCAGAGTGTTTTTTTATAGATCTGAGAAATGGCTGTAAATCTTCACTTAGCCCAGAGCCAGTTATCCCTGTGTATGCAACCATATAGATAAACTTTTGCGCATCACTCACCACTTCTTTGATCCTTATATCGCTATCAGTAGGAGCTACAAAGCTGATATTTGCCATATTGTTTGCTTGAAAGAGTTTTACATATGCTTTAGCTTCCTCATGAGGTAAATCAGGGATGATGAAACCGTTTAGTCCAAGAGATGAGGCAAGAGGAAGAAGCGTTTGCATATCTTGCTGATAAAAGCTGTTGAAGTAACCCATCCAAAGGGTGTCAATCTTTGGAGCAACCTCTTTAGAGATCTCCAAAAGATGTTTAAATTTAAATCCAAGCTCTAGGGATTTATGGTTTGCTTTTTCTATCAAAGGACCATCTGCAACAGGGTCAGAAAAAGGGACACCAAGTTCAAGAGTATCAACTCCACTTTCACCTAAGCTCAAGGCTAAATCTATTGTAAATGATTTTTCTGGATATCCAGAAGTTATATATGCTACTAAGTTTTTCAATTATTTTTCCAAATCAGGTATTTTTAGTAAAGAATATTTTATATGAGAAAGTGTGTTATCAACTCTTAAGTCATCTTGCCACTGTGCAAACATATCACTAATGTTAAGTAGCCATGTGGTTGTTTCATCGCCTACTGGTTTATTGAGTTTTCTTAACTCTTCAAGTGCATCTTCAACAAATGCTGAAAGTTTAGCCATTGGTACGATTTTTAAGAAGCCAGAAGCAGACTTAATGTTGTGAAAAACACGAAAAAGTTCATTAATACTTCTCTCAAACATATTTGGTTTGGAGAGGTCCAGAATCATCACCTCCATGCTATCAACCATTATAGAGTAGTGATCTAAAAATTCATCAACTATCTCAAAATCAAAGTTAGCATCTAAATCACTTCTTATGCCCATAAAATAATTCCCCTTCTATTAGTCAAATTATAGCAATATTTAGTTAAAATTCTCTCTAAGTAATGAACCAAAAGAAAAGCCAACTAAAAAGAGTTTTAAAATGACTAAAAAAATGACTATCAGTTCTATAAAAAAGAGCAAAGGTGTAAAACCTTTGGTGATGATAACAGCTTATGACGCACTGTTTGCGAAGCTTATGGAGTCTAGTGCCGATATGATTTTGGTTGGTGATAGCCTCAATATGAGTTTTGCTGGAAAAGATGACACGCTCAGTGCCACATTGGAGCAGATGATATACCATACAAAAGCAGTATGTAATGGTGCTAAAAATAGTTTTGTTGTCTGTGATATGCCTTTTGGAACATACACAGACAAAGACAAAGCACTAGAGAACTCCATAAAAGTTTTCCAACAAACTAGTGCTGATTGTGTAAAAATTGAGGGTGGTGAAGATAAGGCAACCATAGTGAAATATCTTACATCCAATGGAATTGCGGTGTGTGGTCATATAGGCTTGTTGCCTCAAGCTTTTAGAAGCGAGGGTGGTTATAAGATAAAAGGCAAATCTGATAATGAGCGCGAACAGCTTATAAAAGATGCTAAAGCTATAGAAGATGCTGGTGCATTTTGCATGGTTATAGAGGGTGTAAAAGCAGATGTTGCTTCAGATATTGCTGCTTGTGTTGGAATCCCTGTAATTGGGATAGGTGCTGGTGTGGATGTTGATGGTCAGGTGCTTGTGTTTTCAGATATGCTTGGACTTTACGAAGAGTTTACCCCGAAGTTTGTAAAAAAATATATGGATGGTGCTACACTTGTTAGAGAGGCAGTTAAGAGTTATGCAGATGAGGTTCAAGAAAAAGAGTTTCCTCAAGAGATACACACTTATTAAGAGCAGATGATGGAAAGAATTGTAGAGATAGAAACATTTAGTGCAGATGAGGAGCAAAGCGAACTCTCCCTGCGTCCAGATGCTTGGAGTGAATACATAGGGCAAGAGCGGATTAAAAAAAATCTAGGTGTTTTTATAGAAGCGAGTAAAAAAAGGGAAGAAGCACTTGATCATGTACTCTTCTTTGGGCCTCCAGGACTTGGAAAAACTACACTAGCTCTTATTATCGCTAATGAGATGAACGCAAACATCAAAGTAACAGCCGCTCCAATGATAGAAAAAAGTGGTGATTTAGCTGCGATTTTAACAAACCTAGAGGAGGGTGATATACTTTTTATAGATGAGATTCATCGCCTTTCTCCTGCTGTTGAGGAGATACTGTACTCCTCTATGGAAGATTTTAGAATCGACATCATTATAGGGAGTGGTCCTGCTGCTCAAACGGTTAAAATAGACTTGCCCCGTTTTACACTTATTGGTGCTACAACAAGAGCTGGAATGCTATCAAACCCATTGAGAGATAGGTTTGGAATGAGTTTTAGGATGCAGTTTTACAGTTCTGAAGAACTAGCTAAAATTATAGTACAGGCTTCAAACAAGCTTGATAAAGAGATAGTGCATCAAGCTTCTATAGAGATAGCTAAACGAAGTCGTGGCACTCCCCGTATAGCTCTTCGTCTTCTTCGTCGTGTAAGAGATTTTGCGGATGTGGCAAATGAAGCAGATATAAAGCACTCAAGAACGCAGTATGCTCTTGATGAACTGGGGATAAACTCACATGGCTTTGATGAGATGGATTTAAAGCTCTTAAACCTATTAGTTTCTGCAAAAGGGAGAGCAATGGGGCTTAGTACAATAGCCGCAGCTCTCAGTGAAGATGAGGGAACTGTAGAAGATGTTTTGGAGCCATATCTTATTGCCAATGGCTACTTAGAGAGAACGGCAAAGGGTAGAAAAGCTACTCGCGCAACTTATGAAATCTTAAATATTTCACTTCCGAGTGAAGAGGGGACGCTTTTTTAATGAAACCACAATATTTTGTCGCTATACTTTTTGCAACTTCGCTTTATTGGATGTATCTTTTATATGCACCTTTTTTGTTGAGTATTACTATTGCTGCACTTTTAGCAGTTTCAACTTCAAATATTCAAAACTATTTAGAAAAAACTTTCAACTCAAAATTTTTAGGTGCACTCAGTTCAAGTTTTCTTTTGGCAGTTTTGTTTTTTGCTCCATTGGGATACTTTTTAACAAATTTAACTATTAAACTGAATGCAATAGACCCTGTTATGATTGATAAAATAGAGATATATATAAATAGTTTTATATTAAATCCACCAGAGTATCTCCTCTTTTTAAAACCATATGTCATGGATGCTATGAAAGATTTTGATGTGAATTCTTTGACCTCATTTGCACTTTCATTAACAGGTAAAATAGGAGCATTTAGTGCAGCTTTTTTAAAGAACGCATTTTTGGTAGTAGTTTTTTACTTTTTTGCTCAATATAATGGTTCTGTGATTGTTGGATTTTTAAAGCGAGTAATTCAAATATCTGTAGATGAGAGTACCTTGTTAACGAAAGAGCTTTCATCTGTTATGAGTGTTGTTTTTTACTCTATAATTATCAATGCAATGTTTCAGGGGATACTCTTTGGTGTAGTGGTCTCATTTATGGGCTATAATGGTCTTTTATTTGGAATTATGTATGGATTTGCATCCCTTATCCCTGTAATTGGGGGAGTGCTTATGTGGCTGCCATTTATGATATATGAATTTTCTATTGGAAATACAAGCAGTGCAATTTTTATAGCACTTTATTCTATTGTTGTTATATCTATCATTGCAGATACTTTCATCAAGCCTTTAATCATTAAAGAGATAAATATGAGACTCTTAGAAGATGATGATGCAAGGATGAATGAGTTGGTGATTTTCTTTTCGATTATCGCAGGACTTTCTACTTTTGGCTTTTGGGGTATGATTTTAGGGCCAGCAATTACAGCTCTATTTTTAACAATTTTAAAACTGTTTGAGGCAAGAACAAAAGAGTGCCAGACCACTTAGTCTTGGTACACCTCTGGAGCTTCGTTTTTCCATCTTCTATGCAACCAGAACCAAAATTTTGGTTCGCGTGTTATGATATGTGTTAACCAATCTGCTTGAAGTTGTGTAGCTTGTAAGATATCTGCTTTTTCATCGTCTGTTTTAGGAACAATAATCTCATCAAAAATCATCAATGTATAGTTCTCTTCATCATCTGTTCTCATCGTTACAGGGATGATAGCGGCATTGTATTTTCTTGCAAGGTAGGCAGCGGTTGGTGTTTGCCTGATTGGTTTGCCCATAAATGTAACCTCTAAACCATCTCTTTTTCTAGTGTTTGCATCTATAAGAAGACCACATGCTTTGCCTTGTTTTATCAGTTTTATAAGAGGTTTTACAACATTTGTTTTCTCTAAAGAGGTATTTCCAAAAGCCCCACGAGCTTCAAGTAGCCACTCTTGATAGGTTTGGTTTTTGAGTTTTTTATAAACCGCTGCAAGAGGCTCTATAAATGCACCGATAGAAGCACCACCTAATTCCCATGAGCAGTAATGGCTAGTCACATATATAACAGCGCGACCCTCAGCATGAACCTTGTTGAGAGCCTCAATATTTTCAATTGTAACTTTTTTTTTCAAATCCTCTTTGCTCATATGTCTGAGTTCCATGAGATGCAGAAAGTTGAGTGCTAAATTTTTGAAACTGTATTTTGCAATCTCTTTTTTTTCATCTTCACTCATTTTGCCATCAAAAGCATACTCAAGATTTTGATAGACAACTTTTCTATATCTTGAAGAGGCATAATAACCCATAGCTCCTATGGATGTAAAAAAAGTTTTACGCCATGATGCAGGTAAAATCATTAAAAATTTCTCTAATAATAAAAATAGTTTATATCCCATTTAGTAATTCCTTAGCTTGAAGTACAATCTCTTTGACCTCTATCTCTTTTATAGAGAAATCATCTTTATTAATTTTAAAAATATCTACATGCGAGGGTGATTTTATCCCTATGTTTCGAGGTGTTTCATAGATCATTCTTGTAGTAGTGGGACCAAAAAGTGTTATAGAAGCAACATTTTGCGCCCATGCCATATGTGTAGGTCCTGTATCATTCCCTATAACTAAGTCAACATTTGAGATAAGATGCATCAGTTCACTCAGTGAGAGTTTTGGTGCAATAGTTGCGAAGGGGGAGCTTTCACAAATCCATAAAGCATCTTGCTTTTCATGCTCACTACCCCAAATAATAAGGCAGTTTTCTTTGAGTTCATTGCATACTGCAACCATCTTTTCTTTTGGATATTTTTTAGATTCCCAAGATGCACCAATCACTATGGCGATATTTTTTTGAGTCTTGCTTAAGATGTTATTTCGCTTACCTCTAGTAAAGATCGGCTTTTTATTTAAAATCATCGCATCACTGACTTCAAATCCAAGACCATCTGCAACCACAAAACAGTTTCTTTTAATAATGTTCTCATCATAATCGACATGAGATGTTGTTTTGTAAAGCAGGGAAGTTATCCCCTCTCTAGCAGAGGTTTTATCAAAGCCATGAGTGTTTTTACCTATAATTCTCGCGACTATAGCAGATTTTAGAAGCCCTTGAACATCTATGATAATGTCAAACTCACCTAGAGAGCGAAGATGAGAGATGGTTTCTTTTAAAACAGCAAAGCTTTTCTCTTTTTTTAATCTTTTGAGATTTATGGAATGCACAGCTTCAAGAAGTGGATGGTTTTGCAGAAGTGGGGCAAAAACCTCCTCTGTAATCCATTCCACTTTTGCATCAGGGTAATGTGTGTGTATAAATTGAAGTACTACAGCAGTGTTAACAATATCACCAAGTGCTGAGAGTCTTACTATGGCTATTCTTTTCATTGGCAACATTATAGCAAAGTAGGCTTTTAAAGTATATTTGATACAATCATCAAAGTATAAAAATAATTTTAATTGAAATGGAAAATGTATATGGTAAAGATAATAAGTTTTGTTTTTTTTCTCAGTAGTTTAGGGTTAGCACAAGCAGTAGTTATAGATGAAAAAACAGGTTTAATGTGGCAAGATAATAGCTCTTCTCAGGATGTAATAAAAAACTATGAGGATGCGGATGATTACTGTAATGCTCTCTCTTTAGATGAGTACGATGACTGGAGATTACCAAGTATAGATGAGCTTATATCTATAAGCGACAGAGATAAGTTTAGCCCAGCAATTAAGGCAAATTTTTATAATGTAAAACATAGTTTTTACTGGAGTAGTAGCACCTATTTGGGTGATGCAACAACAGCTTGGGGTGTTCACTTTTTTGACGGTGGAGTACTTTGGGATTCTAAAATTTACAGAAACTCTGTTAGATGTGTGCGAGACAATCACAAAGAGTAGTAGTGATTATATGACAAAATGCAATATTTTAAAGATAAAACTATGAATTTGATATAATTTTACCACTTTAGAAGCTAAAAGAGAAGAAGATGAAACTTACGAAAGAGCAATCAAAAGATACAGAAGCTAAGTTAAGTAAACTAGGAATTTCATCTTGGTGTGAACTTGCTCTGCTTATCCCCCACTCTTATGAAGATTTTCGCTTGCATGATAGTATGAAAACACATCAGGCGCAACTTATTGATGCAACAATTGAGTCGGTACATCGTGCTCCCAACTCCATACAAATAAACTTCTTTGCACATAATTTTGGACATGTAGTTCATGGTGTTTTATTTCGCCCAAAACAGTATATGCTGCATCAATTTAAAAAAGGTGATAGAGATTATTTTTATGGGGTTATAGAGTGTAAAACTGGAAGTTGTTCCATGAGTATGCCAAGAAAAATCACTACCATAGGGGCAATCACACCAAAATATAAAACGGCTCTTAGAAATGATGTGATGCAAAGATTTGTGCAAAAGTATTTAACATACGAAAATTTGCAACTAGAGGGGCTAAAAGATGAGGTGATAAAGGAGGTTTTAAAACTTCATTTTCCAACTCAAGAGGTTTTAGACAGTCATGAACTAAGTGAAAAAACACTTTATGCTTTAAAATATATAGAACTTTTTACATATATGAAGCTCTTAGCAAGTAAAAGAAGGTATTTTGAATCTATAGCATCGTATGATAATTCTTATAAGGAGTGGGTAGATTCACTTCCCTTTGCGTTAACATCTGAACAAATAGAAGCGATAGAGGATATAAAAAAGGATTTTTCAAAAACTATAGCATCAAAAAGAATGATAGTTGGGGATGTTGGATGTGGAAAAACTATGGTGATATTAGCCTCTGCTCTTATGACTTTGCCCCATAAATCAATTTTGATGGCTCCAACTACCATCCTTGCAAATCAGCTTTTTGAAGAGGCTCAAAAATTTTTGCCAAATGTTAAGAGTATTTTAGTAACTAACAAAAGCAAAAAAGTTGATTTAAGTGCATTTGATTTTATTATAGGAACACATGCCCTTTTATATAGAGAACTTCCAGAGGCTGCTTTAGTGATGGTTGATGAGCAGCACCGTTTTGGAACCGCTCAAAGAAATTTGCTTGAAAAACTTGTAAGTAGTGGTTCTAAAAAGCCACATTATTTGCAGTTTAGTGCAACTCCAATCCCTAGAACATTAGCGATGATTGAGACAGCTCATATTGATGTAAGCCTTATAACATCCACACCGTTTGAGAAAGATATAACAAGCAAAGTTATCCATAAAAAGGATTTTAAAGATTTGTTTGAGCATATAAAAAAAGAGATAAAAAATAAAAATCAAGTTCTTTTGGTGTACCCTTTAGTGGAACAGAGTGAGGTTTTAGAGTATCAGAGTATTGAAGAGGCTCGAGGATATTGGGAAAAAAATTTTAAAAATGTATATGTAACTCATGGTAAAGATAAAGAAAAAGAGGAAGTGTTGCTAGAGTTTCGAGAAAAAGGAGACTTGCTTATTGCGACCACAGTTGTGGAAGTGGGTATCTCTTTGCCAAGACTCTCTAGTGTTGTGATAGTAGGAGCTGAGAGATTGGGACTCTCCACTTTGCATCAATTAAGGGGCAGGGTGAGTAGAACAGGACTCAAAGGGTATTGCTTTTTATACACAAACCAATCAAAATCGGAGAGATTAAACAGATTTGTTGAAACGACAAGTGGATTTGATATAGCAAATTTGGATCTGAAATTTAGAAAAAGTGGAGATTTACTCAAAGGAACAAACCAAAGCGGTTCTCAGTTTAAGTGGATAGATTTAGCTGAGGATGAAGAGATTGTAAGAAGTGTAAAAAGTGAGCTTGTTATTTAAAGTGTTTCTGGATGTAGTCACATCCAGAAGAAAGTTTTAATATAAACCGAATTTACCGTCGTTTCTTTTGTAAAGAACACGAGTTTTATCTTCGTTATCTATAAATATTTCAAACATTTTATCAGTCTCTTTTAGATCTTGAAGTACATCTTCAACCTCACGAGGTTTATATAAATCAAGTTCAACTGGTACAATTTCATCCTCTAAAGCTTCTTGAGCTTCACTCATATTTATGCCGTTATTTGCTTCACTTTTAACTTCATTAAGTCCAACTTTACGGTGTCCAACATCACGATCATGAATACGACGCATCGCTTTTTGAGCTCTTGCGATTGCTAAATCTATCGCAGCATAAAGGTCTTTGTTGCTTTGTTTAATAATAATTGAGTTTTTGTGTGAAAGGTGGATAGCAAACTCAACACTCATAGACTCTTTACCTTTTTTGGTTTGAGAAGTTGCCACTACATTAACTGATATAATGTCCATATTGTATTTTTCTAGTGTCTCAATAGATGAGTTCATATACGCTTTTATCGCATCTGTTAGTTCTACGTGTCTTCCTGTTAAAGAAACATTCATAATAATCCTTTTAAATATTACGAGATTATAACATGTAAAAGTTTAGGTAAAACTATAATTTTTGTATCGATCTTCTAAAATAACTAATTTTTTCACTTGTAATATTTTCATCCTCGACAATCACGCTTATGTCCATGAGCACTGAGCCATTTAGTTCTGGTGTTGTTATTTGAAAATAATTTCTTGCAGGCTCTCCGAGGTTTGTGCAGGGAGAGGGGTTTGAATAGATATAGAGAATATCAATATTTATATCATAGATACTATCTTGTGTGAAATTAAGATTGTCTATGGTGCATGGATTTGCTTGAGCAATTCTCAGAAGTGCATATTCTGCAGCACTTTTAGAGAGTAAAACAGCTTGCTCGTATATATATAAATCGGTTGTATTTTTAGCAGTTTTTGTTGTTAGGGATAGTGTTAGAGCTAAAATACTCGACATTATTATAAGAAAACCGATTGCCATAATCATGGCAAAACCTTTTCTTTGTTTTTTAGAATTAGAAGCTCTTAATATATAGTTTTTTCTTTGCATATTGAATACTCCTCATTTGCTACTAAATCACTTTTAACACAAACTTGTATCTTAATTAATGAGCCGATGCTTACATACCTGAAGGTATCTACATTTTGCATAATTAATTCTGCTTTACCATCATCTTTATAGTTTTCCCCTTCCCAAGGTTGGTAATCATAATAAAGCCATAGCTCACCTTTGTTGTTGGTACCTGCTTCATAAACTACAGCGTAGGCTGTCCATGCAAGTTTATAGTACTCATACACATCACTAAAGGGACCTGTGCCAACCGCTGGAGCAAATTCATTTAGATTTGCAGTTGTTGTTATGGGGTGCATAGTTTGATTTTGATCAGTTATTGCAACTCCATTCCATCCAAAACCATCTCTGAAAATATTGGAACCTATAAAAAACAGTGCTGCATCGTTGATGCCACTATTTCCATTAGACAGTGTATTTATGAGGATGTTGGTTCTGTTTGTATCTGTCATTGGGGAAACTATAGTGTTGGCATCTCCTAGATTGAAATCAACAACACCACTCCAGTTTGGTGGGTTTCCAACTGCATCTGAATTGCCACGAAAGCCATCTATATCACTTCCAATCCATTCAAGTATAGTATAGTCAGTACCACCAGCACTAGAGAGAAGCTCAAAGTCGCCATTTGTTTTTCTAGCTATTACTGATTCTTTTATGCGATGTTGCAATCTTGTAGATATAAACTCAACTGCTGTTGCACTGTTTGATTGCAGTTTACTATTGATACTAGAAAATATAAAAGTGTTATAGGCTTGAGCTAAAAACTCAACTCCAAATTTACCTAAGATAGCAAGTATAACGATAACAAAAATGAGCTCGAGCATACTAAATGCAGAGCGAGACTTTGAACTAGAAGAGTTTATACTAAACCTCACTGATAACTCCTTATCTCATAATCAACCTCACCGATATTTGCACTATATGTGCTTAAAACCACAATATCATTACCTTGACTATCTTTAATTGTTGCAGTAATTTTTTTTATGTTTTTGTTTAACGCGGTAGCAGCACCAAAGTCAGCAAAACTGATGCTCACATCAGTTGTTAGTGCCTCTTTATACCCTTCGGCGGAGACAGCAAAAGTACCTGTAGTATCTTCAAAAGTATCAGAACTTCCAACAGCATTATTGAGGTTTTGCACAGTAGTATCGTTTGTATCTGCGGTGGTTGTTATGCTTGTATCATTTAAACATGTTCTATGTTTTGCTTGGTTAATGTGTCCTGGTCTCAGTTTTGTAGTTGCATTGCAATCATTATTTAAATTTATTACCTTTGATAAACTACTTGTGCCATTAACATCCAAGGAATTTCTATCCCAGTAGTATGATGTAGCTTGATTGAGTTCAGCTGAAGCTGCAAAAATAGCTTCTTGAACTAAGCTGTTCTCAATACTCTTAGAACTCACACTCGTCATACTTGGCAAAGACATAATAATAACACCTACAACTACAATAGTAAATACCACTTCTATAAGTGAAAATGCTAATCTATTATATAGTTGTGTAGTTCTTACCACATACTTCTCCTGTTGGTTCTTGAGGCTCCATCATTTGAAGTACTAGAGTCTGTTTGGTTCACCCCGCTCCAACCAGCAGCACTTGTATCATACTCAATATTAAATTCATTTGTAGTGTCGTTTGCATTATAAGGATTGTAAATCAACCATCTTGAAGCATTATTTTGCATAGTCCCTTTGTAAGGATAGCCTAAAACTGCATCATATGTAAAAGTAAAACTATCTGGATGCTTGCCAGTTGCTATATTATTGCCATTGGCATTAGTAGCAGTGATATTTGCTCTTGAACCTTTTTGAGTAACTGTGTTCGCTGTTCCAAGTGATGCAGAGTGCTTAGTGTTTATAAACCATCTTGGGTCATCATTGTACCTAGAATTTACACCATCTTGAAGGAGTGTTTTGTCGCATCCAGCACCATTACAAAAAACCTCATAATATATAAGACCATCCCCACTAGGACCAGCATATCTGTAAAGTGGAGCATGAGTTCGTCCGTAATAGTGAGTGATATTTTGGTCAACATCTAATGAAGCCCTTGTTGTTTTAGTAACTAAATCAGCAGAAAATGTACAATCATTTATAGCATCCGTACACTCTACATTATAACTATCATAACTGACACGAATTGGATTTGCCGCAACATTGTTTACTCTATTGAAATTTAGATTGAGTCTTGTGTTTATTGAACCATTTAAAAGTTTTGTGAAGTTAGATGTTGGAACCTGAATTTGCATCGGTGTATTGTGTGTAGTCTCATCAACATCAATGGTATCAGCACTAATAAGAGTCGCGTTTATATCCAAATTATGCAATTTTGCTTGATATGCTACTGCATTACCTGCTACATCACTAAGTGTTGTGTCTGAATTATTTATATCTATATTTATCGGTTTTGCATAACACTGTGAAGTGAAGTTACTTAAGTTGGTGCCATCGTATCCAACTGCTTTTATAAAACCATTGAGGTGAAAAGATAGGTTTTCATCTTGGTTATTATTAAAAGAGGTATCAGCCATATAGATAAAAGAGTTTGCACTCAATGTAGTGTTGTTATCAATACCAAAAGATTGAGTAATTGAGTTGAGGTCAAACTTGTATGGATGAAATGTAACATTGATGTCGTTATAAACTAAGTTGGCATTGTCGTTTGTATGATTTGAGCTTATGTTACAACCGTTTAATATATCTGTAGTGGGGTAAGGATCATTTAATTTAACAACTGAACTATCAAGAACACAGTCTGGTATATCTGCTCCGAGGAAGTAACTTCCTGTGTGGTGTACCATATAGTCTGGGTTGTTATCAACGGTTGTCCAGGTTTTGTCGAGCATATGCAATCTATATTCTCCAACCTGATTTACAGAGGTATTTGCATCAACAGATCCACTTGTAAACCCTATGGTGAGTGTTTTATTTGACTCATCATTACAAGAGTTTGCACTGACCCCAGATCTAGATTCCCATGTGTATTGTGCGATGTCATCTACATTTGATGCATTAAATGGTTTTTGATATCCAGCAGATGGTGTGTTATCTAAAAAGTTTGTTGCATTAACCTTTATGCTGTAGTTATAATCAGCTGCCAAATTTAAAACATTTAGAGTAGGTGAAGCAACACCAGAAAAGTTGTCTGTAAGTCTCGTTTGTGATGTTATGTTTGATTGATTTTGATCGTCAATATTTATCATAAAAGCTTCAGGGCGGATACTAAAGTTATCTCTTGAGCAGATAAACCTTGTATCTAAACCATAAACACACTCCATACAGTTTGCTAAATCACTATCACTAAAGTTACCACTAGTGAGGTTACAATAAGATGCAACTTTGTTATCATTACCAAACCCATTAGTAACCATATCTTGATTACAGTCTTCACCATTCCACTCTGATCTCCAGTTTGCTATACTATATTCTCCGTTATTGTTTTTTTCTATATAAGGAACAGAGGCATTGTTATCCATGGAGTTATATGAGATACGAAACGCTGCATTTGCATTCGCTTTAGTGTAAAAATCATAACTATTGCTTAGTTTTGTCATGCCGTTGGTGATAGCTTGCTCTAATGCATTTTTATCAAAAGGTACCGAAGTTGCATTGTTTTCAAACATAAGCCAAACTCTCTCACTAATGGTACTATTCATCTGTTTACAAGAGGGGTCAGTATCGTGAAAGCCTGCAACATCTATCATCTCTACTGCTACAATCGTTGTGCGACCTATCAGCTCATCAGTGTTTTCAGGGTTCATAGATATGATTTTGAAATTTCCTTCTCTATTTGTAACCTGAGTAGGAAGATTATAGTATGAATTACTACCACCAAGGTCTAAATCATAATAGTTATTATGAACAGCGTTAAATATACCAATCACGGGATTATATTCAAAGTTTGCACCTGAACACATATCTATGTTTGAACCTGGAACAAGTGTATATTTAGTAGTTACCCCATCTAGTGTTAAGTTGTAATCTATCGCAATTTCAAGAGGCATATCTATACTTGTTACCTTTGGATCTAAATCATAATATATATAAAAATACTCATTTGTTTGGATAGTTCCTATTTCTATACCTTCTACATCAGAATCAGATACAATTAAATCTGTATCAAGAATCGAGTTTGCTGTTAAATCACCCACCATTGCAAATTTTGTTGTATTGCGTTCATAAGTGGCTTGATTGGTGTCTATGTTTAATATATTTGCTGTCATATCTGTAACAGATATATCAGAAGCAATACGATTCTTAATGTAAATTCCTACGGTTATATTTGTATCATTTAAGTTATTTCCAACTATCCTTGGGTCTTTTGTTCCATCATTTTCTTCTGTGAAAAATATACCATCTTGTTTGTAAGCATAGTCATAACAAAATTGAGGAGCATAGAGGTTTATTTGTGTTCCAAGCATTGACATTGTTAATAGTTCCTCGGCATAAAAATGTAGGGTTGTGCTTGTTTGTTTATTTGTCAAAATTTGATTATCAGAGGAGTTAACCATATACACAGAATCAATATCTGTACCTAAAGAGTTTTCAAAATTTGGAGTCCTGTTAGTAACATTTTCCCCATATGTTGAAATGGAACCATTACCAAAATCATCAAGACTATTATTCATGGGATTTAAAATTTTTGTATAAGAACCACCATGAAAATCTTTTGATATGTCAGTAGTTGTAGCCGTATTATCCGCATTTGAAATTTCTAAATAATCTGTATATCCATAATCCGCTTCTCCAGCATAAAGAAATAATCTAGCATTTACAGAATTTTCCAGAGGTGTCAAAAAGCCTGAAATTTGAAAGTAAGCATGCTGATTCCAAAAAATCTCATATCCTTCAAACAGCGTTACATTAACTAAATCGTCTGTATTGTTTTTATAAAGCATTGTTAATGCCCATGAGGCAAAGCTATTTGCTACCCCTAATTCAGAATCAACATCTGCTACCCAGTACTCACCCGATGAAGCTACTAAGTTTGTGACATCTGCAGAACATTTATAAGTAAATTTGTTGCCGTAGTAGTTATAAACATCAGTACCATAAAAATCACACTCGATGTTTTGATATGTTCCAGAAGTTGGAGTTTTAAATTTTATAGTCCTAGCACTACTCGTTAGGTCATTTTCATTGTTGTCTTCATCCATTTGCCCAATCCATTGAAGCCTAGCCCATAAAATTTCATCACCATCTTTCAGTTCTAGACTAGCCATGGATGAACTTATTGTGCTATCGTCGTTGTCGTAGTCAGCGTTTCCTAAAAAGTCTGTTGTTCCAGCATTTTCAGATGTTTTCAAGTAGTCATTATTTTGGTGATCACCAGGGTCAACGCATTTGCCTAAATCATCATTATTTGTGGCACAAATAATTTGATTTCCAATTTGATATATCCCACCTCGAATATTTAATATATCTTGAGGTACTCCATCTCTGTTTGGTAAACAGTGCTGTTTAAATGCCTTTACACCTTGGGAAGAATCTTCGGTAAAACAATCAACCGCAGCAATAAGAGATGTAGCACTAAGGGTTAAAAACAGTAGCGGAAAACAAAAAACTTTTTGAAAGATTTTCATGACAGACTCCTTTTTTGTGTAGCAAAAAATAATGCACCCAAAAAGAGGGCTCAACAACATTTTATGCTCGTCTTTGAACCATTATACTACTGTATAAGAAAAAGAAATCTTAAAGTAAATGAATTTGTTATAATATA
>Ga0256840_1001598_pt1 | contig 20996 bp, 28 predicted proteins | sample 355202metaG_FD_185969 | JGI IMG/M metagenome (GOLD analysis project Ga0256840, IMG submission 185969) | Hydrothermal vent microbial communities from Mid Atlantic Ridge, Atlantic Ocean - 355-202 | ecosystem: Environmental > Aquatic > Marine > Hydrothermal vents | place: Atlantic Ocean: Mid...
AAAAACTTTTCAGAAATAGAACTTAAAAATTATCACTCTTTATGGAAAAACGGCTCTTTAAAAACAAGCTCGGTTGGAAGAGTCTTTGATGGAGTCGCATCACTATGTGATATTTTACAAGTTAGCAACTATGAGGGTGAGAGTGGGCTTATTTTGGAGAGTTTTTATGATAAAAATATAAAAGATAGCTTTGATTATACCATCAAAGATGATGAGATAGACCTTCTCTCATTTTTAGACGAGATAGTGGAAATTATGGGTAGAAATATCAATATAAACGAGAAAAAAAGTATCGTCTCTTCCATGTTTATAAATACTTTAGAAGCCGTCATAAGTGACATAGCAAATAGATTTAACCTGCCGATAGTTTTAAGCGGAGGAGTTTTTCAAAACAGAACTCTTTTGGAAAAAACCGTTAAAAATTTACAAGATAAAAGAGTATATTTTCAAGAAGAAACCCCCATAAATGATGGAGGCATAAGCCTTGGACAAGCTTGGTGGGGCGTGCATCATCAGTAGTAAATTATAAAATTTTAAACTACAATATGTTATCATTAGATGATAACTAAGGGCTAAAATGGATGATTTGGAAAATTTGCTTAATTTACATGGGGAAATTTTTCCTATGGACAATGGATATTGGGTAAAATTTGAAGCTTACAGAGTAGAAATTTGTGAAGCTGTTCCACATGGGATCAAGTACTCGCTTACTTTGCATGATAAATATAATCGTAGAGTTATAGGGTATGATAACGCTCATAGCTTTAAATCATCCAAAAAGTATCGGGCTAAAAAGTTAAGTTATGATCATATCCATAAACAAATGGATATCGTAGCTTATGAGTTTATATCACCATCCCAACTTTTAGAAGATTTTTGGGAGAGTGTGGAGAAATATATGGAGAATCACCAATGAAGGCATTAAAAGTAGGTATCATATCTAAAGATGAGTATAAAAAAAGAACCATAGAAATAGCAAAAGGAGTTTATAAGCCAAAAAAAGATGAACCTAAAATATGGTTTGAATCAATCAAATCCTTAGCTCAGATACTTTCAAATGAGAATCAGGAACTTCTGAAAGTGATACTTGAAAACAAACCCTCTTCTCTATCAGAGCTCGAAAAACTTACCGGCAGGAAAAAACCAAACCTTTCAAGAACTTTAAAAACATTGGAAAGATATGGTATAGTAGAGCTTCATAAAAATGCTAAAACAGTAGTACCGGAGGTAAAAGCTATTCGTTTTAGCGTAGAGTTTGGGTTGGATGTTGCTTAAGAAGTTTTATAACGATTCTTATCTGCTCCTTTTTTGAGTAGTTAAATTTAAATTCGCACTCTTTTAAATAGTAGAAGAAGTTTTCTCTCTTTATGCCTTTGTATTTTGTTATACTGCTTTCAAAAAAGTCCCAAAATTTTACTATGAGGTTATCTTTTTTTTGAAGTTTTGATATTTTGTTAAACATCATGTTTTTTGAAAACTCTTTGTAGTAGGCATCTTCGGCTCCATCAATTAAAAATTGAGTTTTGAATCTACTTAAATCCTCCAAAAGAACATTGTAAATCTTATCATCATACTCAAATGTTAAAAAACTAAAAGCATCAAAGATATTTCTTTTGTTGCCTCTTTTTGATTTTTCGAGATATATATACTCATCATACTCCAAAACTCTCTTTTGATCAAAGGATTTTTCCAAAAAAAGAGCTATCTCTTTTCTTATTTTGTCATAGAAAGTTTTTGCCTTGACATAACTAAGAGACAATCTTTTTGAACATTCAAATGCACTTATATCATCACAAAAACACTCTATCAACTTTTTCTCTGTTTCTATTTTTTTAGGCGAAAATCTTGTGCCACACTTTTTGCACTTTTTTCTTCCATCTTTGAGGTTATAAAAAGTTTTATTATTACAAACAGGACAAATCATAAAAAGATTATACGATATTAGTCCTGAAAATATATAAGAAATGAGAAAATTAATGGTAAAATTATCTAAATATAGTAAAATGTGAATGAAAATTCATTTGTAGGAGGTTAAAATGCATATTCCTGACGGATATATCTCACCAACATCGGTAGCTGTTACTTATGCGGTAGCTTTGCCACTTTGGGTTTATGGGCTTAAAAAGTTGAAAAAAACCCTAAATGAAGAGACTCTGCCTCTTATAGGGGCTTTGAGTGCTATAAGTTTTGTTATCATGATGTTCAATATCCCTATACCGGGCGGCACGAGTGGTCATGCGGTAGGAGCCGTGTTGATAGCTATACTTTTTGGTCCCTGGGTCGGTTTTATATCGGTTAGCTTGGTTTTATTGATACAGGCTGTAGTGTTTGGAGACGGAGGCATCTCTACTTTGGCGATAAACTCCTTGTCAATGGCATTTGCGGGCTCTTTTTGCGGGTATTATATGTTTGAACTGTTAAAAGGTAAAAAGTATGCGCCGTTTGTATCGGGTTGGTTTGGTATAGTATGCTCGGCCTGTTTGATATCCTTTGTGCTGGGTATCCAGAGCATTTTTTGGACGCATAACGGACATCCACTCTACTTTCCCTTTGATCTAAAAACGGCTTTTGTAGCTCTAGTAGGCTCTCACATGCTATTTTTTGGGGTGGCAGAGGGTATATTTACTCAGTTGGTATATGGTTACATAAGAGGCAAAAAATTAAGCGAGGTGAAACATGAGGCGTAAAGTTTTTTTGATACTTGGGATTTTGCTTGCACTTGTTCCTCTCGGGCTTTTGACTGAGTCTCCTGCTTGGGGCGAGTGGGATAATGACTACTACCAGAAAGTTTTAGGTTTTGTACCTGAAGGTATAAAAAACAGTTTTCATCACGAGACTTTTATGAGCGATTACTCATTGAAAGGGGTTAATGATGTTGCAGGTTACTATCTTTCGGCATTGGTAGGTTTGGTATTGATATATGTGCTATATTTTATACTTATGAAGATTTTTAGGGCTAAAAAAGATGGAAAAATCTCTGTATAGAGTGCTTTTTGCAGTAGCGCTTATAGCCATACTTTTGGTAAAAGAGGTGTATATTCTTGGCATTATTGTTCTTTTTGAGTGTATTGTGTTATATAAAAATTGTATGAAGATTGGTAAAAAAGTGATCAAATCCATACTGTTTTTTAACCTTGGAGTATCATTGGGTTATATTTTATTGGGATTTGTCAAGGGGTTTAATCCTCTCTATTTTATCATCTATATAAATTTAAAAGTGTATGCCATAACATATTTTGTATTTTGGTTTTTTATTAGGGTTAATATAGTGGATTTTTTCTCCTTTTCAAGAGATTTGAGCTATCTTTTAACGATAGCTCTTTCTCAAATCATCTCATATAAAAAAACTTATGAAGAGTTTAGGCTAAATTTTAAAGCCAGGGTTATAAAGAGGATAAGAGAGAGACAAAAAGGTTTTGTAGTTAAAGTTTTCGAATTTTTTTTAACAAAAGCTTTGAGAGATGCCAATGAGAGAAGTTTAGCTATGAAAGCGAGGGGATTTTTTTGATAACTCTAAAAAATGCCGGCTACTTTTATGAAGATAAAAGAGCTTTGGATGGTTTGACTTTTGAGATAAAAAAGGGAGAGAAAGTTGTTTTGCTAGGCAGCAATGGAAGTGGCAAATCAACTCTTTTAAGAGTTTTGGCAGGACTCTACTTCTTAAAAGAGGGAGAGTACTTTTTTGATGGCAAAAAGGTAGATAAAAAAAGTGTAGATAAAGAGTTTAGAAAAAAGATAGGCATTTTGTTTCAAAACCCTGAGAGTATGATACTTACTCCGACGGTAAAGGATGAGATAGCATTTTCGCTAAGAGAGTTTGGACTAGATAATGTAGAGGAGAGGGTTAAAGTTATCTCTAAAGAGTTTGGCATAGAGAAGTTGCTTAAAACAAATCCTCTAAATCTAAGTGGAGGAGAGAAGCAAAAAGTTATAATGGCTTCCATCGTTGCTTATGAGCCTGAAGTATTGCTTTTGGATGAGCCTACGGCATCAATGGATCCAAAAACAAGCGGATGGTTTGTAGATAAAGTTTTGGATATGAAGACTTCGGTCATAGTGGCAACTCATGACTTAAGTATAGCCTATGAGATAAGTGACAGAGCGATAGTTATAGATGAGGAGCATAAGAAGATATATGATGGGGATATAGAGGAGTTGTTTGATGATCTAAAGCTTTTGGAGAGAGCAAATCTCATACATAAGCATAAACACAAACATAAAAATTTCTCTCATTCTCATTACCATTTACATTATTAGTTGGCATTGTACACTTTTCATCAGCTAAGAGCATTTTGTCTTACGGACGATGAGAAATTGCTAAAAGTTGCAAACGCAAGCGCCCTTACGGGTTGAGTGCAACTTTCTTAACGCAATTTCTCATCTCAAAATGCTACGCATCTTCAAAGCGTACAATGCCAACTAATAAAAAGGAGAAAAAATGTGTGCAGATTGCGGATGTAGTTTGACAGGTGAGGCGCATGAGCATCACCACCATCACGAGGAGTTGCATGATAACCCACAGCTAAACGATCCCAAAACCATATCGGTTATAACTAAAATACTTCATAAAAATGACCATGAGGCTGATCACAACAGGGTACATCTTGAAAAGAGCGGTGTCTTGGGTATCAACCTTATGAGTAGTCCGGGAAGCGGAAAAACAACACTTTTGGAGCATTTAAGCGAAGTTGCTAACTTTAGTTTTTGTGTGGTTGAGGGTGATCTTGAAACTAACAAAGATGCGGATAGGTTGAGAAATAAAGGGATAGCTTCCGAGCAGATACAAACCGGTTCAGCTTGTCATCTTGATGCTTTTATGGTGCACAAAGCCTTGCATCATTTACCGCTAAATGATGTGGATGTGTGCTTCATAGAAAATGTGGGCAACCTCGTATGTCCGGCCTCTTATGATGTCGGAGCTCATCTAAATATAGTGCTTGTCTCTATCCCGGAAGGCGAGAGCAAGATAGAGAAGTACCCGGTTATGTTTAGAAAGGCTGATCTTGTTTTATTTACAAAGGTGGATCTTTTACCCTATTTTGAATATGATTTGCAAAAAGAGAAAGAGGCAGCTAGAAAGCTAAAACCAAATGTGGACATCCTTGAAGTCAGCATCAAAGATAAAGATAGTTTAAAAAGAGTTGCTGACTGGATAGAGTTTAAAAGGAGAATGAGATAATGTGTTTGAGTATCCCTAGTAAGATAGAAAGCATCGATAAAGATAATATTGCCATAGTCGATACAATGGGAGTTAAGAGAAAAGTAAGTCTTGATCTCATTGATGAGCCGGTTGAGGTTGGGGACTTTGTGCTTATCCATGTCGGTTTTGCTATGAATAAGATAGATAAAGAGAGTGCATTGGATAGCCTAGAGATATACAAAGAGATAGTAGAAAAAATGGAAGAAGAGGATAGGAAGCTGCAAGAGAGAGAAAAAGATGGATAAATTGAACTTAAAAAACCTATATGATGACTATAGGCAACCAAAAGTTATAAAAATCTACGCAAAGATGATCAAAGATGAAGCCAAAGACTTGAAAAGAGATATTAACATAATGGAAGTTTGCGGAGGACATACCCATACGATAATGAAATATGGACTTTTGCAACTTTTGCCGGAAAATATCAACTTTATACATGGTCCTGGTTGTCCTGTGTGCGTAATGCCAAAAGAGAGGATAGACCATGCCTACATCTTAAGCAAACAAGATGGTGTGATACTTGTAACTCTCGGAGATATGATAAAAGTCCCCGGAAGCTACGGAAGTTTGCAGACTGCAAGAAGTGAGGGGGCTGATGTCAGGTTTGTTTACTCGCCTTTGGATGCGCTGAAAATTGCCAAAGAAAACCCGGACAAAAAGGTGATATTTTTTGCTATAGGGTTTGAAACCACCACTCCGATGAGTGCCGCTTTGCTTGAAGCAGCTATAAAACAGAATATATCCAATCTTCTTTTTCATATAAATCATGTCAGGGTTCCGGAGCCTATGAGGCTTCTTTTAGACGATAAAGAGTGTAGGATCAATGCCTTTTTAGGACCAAGCCATGTGAGCGTGATAACCGGCAGCAAGATATATGAAGAGTTTCCCAAAGATTACAAAACTCCGGTGGTGGTAAGTGGCTTTGAGCCTGTTGATGTTATGCAAAGTATTTATATGATACTCAGGCAATTTTTAGAAAACAGGTGTGAAGTTGAGAATGAGTATGGAAGAGCCGTTACAAGAGAAGGAAATCTTTCGGCACAAAAGCTTGTGGGGAGGTATTTTGAAAGAAGAGAGAGCTTTAGATGGAGAGGTTTGGGGGATATAAAAAGAAGCGCATTGAAACTAAGAGATGAATTCAGTGAGTATGATGCGGAAAAAATTTATAAAGAGGTTCTACCGACCAAAAAGATAGATGATCACAAGTTGTGCAAGTGCGGGGATATCCTAAAAGGTAAAGCAAATCCATACGAGTGTAAAGTCTTTGGCAAAGCCTGCACACCGTCAACCCCTCTTGGAAGCTGCATGGTAAGTAGCGAAGGAGCCTGCGCTGCATATTATAAATATGGCAATCTCCGTTAAGCAAGAGTAAACTGCTTTACTCTTGTAGGAGATTGCGAGATTTTTCTTATTTGTGCGCAAGCACGAATGAAAAATGTCCGCCCCTTGTTGTTGTTCCGTTAAGCAAGAGTAAACTGCTTTACTCTTGTAGGAGATTGCGAGATTTTTCTTATTTGTGCGCAAGCACGAATGAAAAATGTCCGCCCCTTTTGTGGATGCAGTTGGTGATATATGAGTTTTTATATTAATTAAGTTTAATTTAATATACTAAAAGTATAATTATAAGTATAATATATTATACTAAAAGGTGAAGTGATGGAAAATTTATTGGAAGAAGCAAAAAGATATTACAATCAAAAACTTAATCAAAAATTGCCAGCTTTTAAAAGATATATTTTTGATGACATCCTTAAATCACCCGCAAAATTAACTGCTATCTATGGAAGTAGGGGTGTGGGTAAGACCACTTTGCTAATGCAAGTTTTAAAATCATACAAAATAAGAAAGAGTCAAATGCTTTATGTCTCTTGCGATTATCCGTATATGCAAGGGGTTTCGTTATATGAATTTGTAGAGTATTTTAGTCAAAGGGGTGGCAAAGTCATCTTTGTCGATGAAGTGCATGAAGCTAGAAACTTTGAACAAGAGTTAAAAATGGTATATGATATGTTGGATATCAAGGTCTATTTTACAGGCTCAAGTGCCATTTCACTTAAAAATCCGGATCTTGCAAGAAGGTGCTCTATGTATCATTTGGCACATTTTAGTTTCAGAGAGTTTATATCTTTAAAGTATAAGATAAAATTGATGTCATATACTCTTGAAGATATATTGAAAAATCATGAAAACATAGTTTATGACCTATTTGAAAAATTGCCGAATAAAAAGATATTACAAGATTTTGAAGAGTTTCTATTTTTTGGAGCATATCCATTTTACTTCGAGGATAAAAGCAGATATATAGATAGGATAAATGATATGATAGAGAAGATTTTACATATAGATTTGAGCAAGATTTACTCTATATCGCCCGATAAGATTGATGTCCTCAAAAAGCTTTTGGTGACTGTGTGTGTTAGTGAACCTTTTGAATTTACTATGGATAAATTGTCTTCAAAAGTTGGAATTACAAAAGCTACTCTATATAAATATCTCATATATCTTGATAAAGCAGAGCTAATAAGACTTATAAGCCATGAAGCCAAGCGATATACAAATATAAGAAAAAGCGACAAAATATATCTTGCTAATACAAACCTTTCAAATGCTATATGTATTAACAAATTAAAAGGCACATTAAGAGAGACATATTTTGTTAGTATGTTATATCCCGGTCATAAGTTAAATTATGTAAAAAATGGTGACTTTTTGGTAGATGAAAAATATACATTTGAAATAGGCGGTAAAAACAAAGGTTTTAAACAGATAGCTGATATATCTGACTCTTATGTGGCGGCAGATGATATAGAGGTTGGTTTTGAAAACAAAGTGCCTTTGTGGTTGTTTGGGTTTTTGTATTGAGAAGGCATAAAAATAGACTAAAATAAAAAAGGATAGATATGACACAAAAAAGAGTAACTTTGGCTATGGGAAATGGTGGTAAAGAGAATAATGAGCTTATCACAGAGGTTTTTTATAAGGCTTTTAAAAACGAGATACTTGAGAGAAGTGAGGATGCATCGATTTTAGATATCGGTGGTAAGATTGCAACTAGTACAGATTCGTTTACCGTCAGTCCCATATTTTTTAGCGGTGGAGATATAGGCAAGCTCTCAATTTGCGGGACTTGTAATGACCTGGCTATGATGGGCGCGAAGCCAAAATACTTGACCTGCTCGGTTGTTTTGGAAGAGGGGTTTGGTTTTAATGAGCTTGTTAGGGTTGTAGAGTCTATGAAGAAGGAGCTTCAAAAAAACGAGGCTTTAGTTGTTAGCGGAGATACTAAGGTTGTACCAAAAGGGGTTGTAGATAAGATATTTATCAATACAACGGGAATCGGAGAGGTTATATATGACGGCATTTCCGCACACAACCTAAAAGAGGGTATGAGTGTTTTAGTTAGCCGTGATATAGGAGCTCATGGGGCCACTATATTTGCAGCTCGTGAAGGGATAGAGTTGGAAAGCGATCTAAAAACCGACTGCGAGTCCTTATATCCGCAGATAGAAGCGCTTGTAAATGCCGGAGTTAAGATAGTAGCAGCAAGAGATGCAACTAGAGGAGGTGTATCTGCGGTATTGAACGAATGGGCAAAGGCAAGCGGTGTCTGTATAGAAATAGATGAAGATAAAGTTCCCGTTAGTGATGAGGTTAACGGCATATGTGAACTTCTTGGATTTGATGCACAAAATTTGGCAAACGAAGGTACTTTCGTGCTTTGTGTAAAAAAAGAAGATGAGCAAAAGGCTTTAGAGGTGCTAAAAAGTTTTCATAGTAGAGCAAATATCATAGGAACCGTGACTAGCCAATACAATCAAAAGGTTGTCTTAAACTCTGCTTGGGGAACGAAGAGGTTTTTAGAGTTGCCTACGGGTGAGTTACTACCAAGAATTTGTTAATTTGAGAGGTTCGTTTGATAGAGTGCTTTAGTCCCATAGCAAAAGATGATGCAAGGGTTCTTATCTTGGGCTCCATTCCATCGGTCGCTTCTTTGCAAAAAAGAGAGTATTACGGCCATAAAAGAAACGCTTTTTGGTATATAATGTCAAAACTTTTAGGCTTCGAAGAGGACTTGCCTTATAGCAAAAGAGCAGAAATTATTGTTAGTCATCGTATTGCCATTTGGGATGTGATAAACAGATGCAAAAGAGAGGGTAGTCTTGACAGTGCTATAAAAAACAGCAAAGTCAATGACTTTGGAAAGTTTTTTGGTGAACACAGGGAGATAAAGCATATATTTTTTAATGGGCAAAGAGCTTATGGTGAGTATGAAAGATATGTTTTACCGATATTGGATGATAAGTATAAAAAGATACCTTTGAGTGTTTTGCCTTCGACATCTCCTGCAAATGCTAAAATGAGCAGGGATAAAAAGTTAGAAGAGTGGAAAAAGATTATTAACTGATGTTACACACCCAAAACATACCTTAATAAAACAATAAAAGGTTTTAAATGCATGAATTTAGTATAGTGCAGTCGCTACTTAATCAATGTGAAGATAATGCAAAAGCAAACAATGCCGACAAAATAACAAAGGTAGTTATAAAGATAGGTGTTTTAAGCGGGGTAGAGCCAGATCTTTTGGAGAGTGCTTTTGAGACATTTAAAGAGGGAACGGTTTGTAGCGAGAGTGAGCTTGTTATAAATCTTCAGCCTGTGGTGGTTTATTGTCTTGAGTGCAAAGAAACTTCCGAGCTCAAAAAATTTGAGTATATCTGTCCAAAATGCGGTAGTGCAAACCTTGAAGTTAAAGATGGAGAAGATATGTATCTTATGAGTTTAGAGATGGAGGATGGAGGATAAGGTCAAGTCAGGCTGTAGCATCTATCTTTCTATCCTCTTTGGAAGAGTTGCTATCTAAAGAACCGTAATGTTTTTTACCCTCATTTTCAGCCACCTTCTCTTTAAACAGCTCTTGCTGAGCTTGCATCTCCATCATCTTCGCTTTCGAAGCTACTGCGAAGTCTTGAGGAGACGGATTTGCAGGAGCCAAAGCCGCAGCCTCAACTTGCCTCGTATTTGCTATCTTCTCCTCGGGAGTTGAGCCCCCTTTTAGGGATATGGGAACTTCTCCACCTATAGCATACATCCTGCCGTCAGGTCCTCTTTGATATGTAAAACTTGCACCTCCCGTTAGTCCTCCGCCGGCAGCCTGATGTGCAGCCTCATGAGCTCTTACTTCCGTATCTCTAGCCTGAAGTTTTTCCAAAAGAGCCAGTTGATCGGGATCGAGGTCATTTACTGATTTGTTGATTTTGTTTTTATTGTGGCTTTCTGTTTTGGCAAGAGCATCCTCTTTGCCATTTTGTGAATTTTTGTAGATATTTGAAAAGGTATTGTTATATGCTCCTACTCTCATAATACATAATTATATCATAAAATTTGACAACTTGACAACTATATGGTTATAATTATGCAAAAATATAAAAGGGGCTATATGAAATCCATCCAAGTAGGAAAGCTAAAGTCAGAATTTTCTGAAGTATTAAAGAGAGTTCAAAATTTTAACGAGAGCTTTGTTATAGAGTTTGGTAAAAATCATAAAAAAGTTGCAATGATAGTTCCTTATAGTGAAGAAAAAAGAAGCAGAATATTTGGGCAACTGGAAGGAAAAGTTACTATTTCTGATGATTTTAATGAAGAAAATGAAGAGATAAATAGCATGTTCTACGGCAATCACAAATGAATATCTTGATAGATACACATATTTTTTTATGGCTAGCCGGAGATGTTAAGAGAGTTTCTAAAAGATATATGGATTATCTTGAAGATTTAGATAATGAGATATATTTAAGCTCAATAAGTATAGCTGAGATAATGATTAAAAAATCTATAGGCTATTTAGAGTTTGAAGGTGATATTTTGAAAATTTTAGATGAAATGGGTATAAAACTTTTGGATTTTGATGCTAAGAGCGCTTTGCAGCTTGGTTCATTACCCTTTTACCATCGTGATCCGTTTGATAGGATGATAATTTCTCAGGCAATTTCAAAAAATTATAAAATTATAACGGTCGATAAAAAATTTGAGAAATATAAATGTGAAATTTTATAAAGTATATAAATAGGAATAATATGAAAAAGCTTAGTTTGATTTTATCGTGTGTTATCTCTGTTTCCGGTATCAGTTTATATGCGCAAAAGAGTAGTCCAAAAGTCATAACCATTTACAACAACAATACGGCATTTATCAAAGAAGATAGGAGTCTGTATGCAAAAAAAGACGGTATGAATAAAATCTTGATCGAAAATATGCCGGACTCTCTTGTTCCTAATTCTGTTTTTGCAAAGTTTTCAAAAAAATCTACAAAAATTATTTCGCAAACTTTTAGTAAAAACAGGCTTGATTTCTATAGAGTGCTTAACTACTATAAAAAGCATAAGCTGCTTGTAAATTTTTATAGAGCCGGTAAAGATGTCAATAAAAGAGTTGAAGATAAGGGAGCCGTTCTCTCTTCCTCTTTTGGGGCAAGTATGCTTGTAGAAAATAGGGAGGGGAAAGTTTATACTGTTTTAAAAAAGGATATATTTTTTGACACTCTCCCGGAGGAGTTAAAAGTTACAAAACCTACTCTTTACTGGAAAATATACTCCAAAAAAGGAGAGCAAAAAGTTAAGCTTGGGTATTTGATAACAGGGCTAAACTGGAGTGCACAGTATGAGTTAAATCTTGATAAAAGAGCTGATTTAAAGGGTTGGATTAGCATAACAAACAGTAGTCCAACCAAGTTTAAAGATGCAAAGATCTTCTGTGTAGCGGGAGATGTTAGAGTTCATGAAAGAAATAGAGTTAAAATGTTAAGCAGATCGGTAGCTTTTGATGCCCCTGCAGTAAAAAAAGAGTCATTTGGAGGATACTATCTTTATAAGATACCTTATAGGGAGGATCTGCCAAATGGTTTAAAGCTGATAAGTTTCATAACTAAAAAGGGTATAGGTTTCAAAGAGTTTGCAAAAGCTACCATCAATTTACCGGTTTATCAAACAAGGGGTATCAAAAAGATCTCTTTTTCTCATATCATCAAGATAGATAATAGCTTGAAAAATTCAATGGGCATCCCATTGCCGGGCGGTAAAGTAAGGGTTTATTCAAAAGACAGTAGCGGTTTAGACCACTTTATAGGAGAGAGTTATATACCAAATATAACCAAAACTTCTCCGGTTGTGTTAAACATAGGAAGATATTTTGATATTAAGGCAAAACTAAAACAAGTATCATATCAAAGTTCAAAAGATAGACATTTTATAGACTCAAAACTCTCTATCACTCTTATAAATGATGCAGACGCTAAAAAAGATATCAAACTTGATATATCATATCCCATTTTTGGGAATTATGTTATCAAAAGTAATTGTGCGGGTATTTGCTCTAAAAAAACTCTTTATGCCGGTAAGGATGAGTATAGTTTCAATCTTGATAAAGATAAAAAATTTACCTTTTTTGTTGAGTATGTAAAACGATAGATGAGAGTGATAGCTTCTTTTGTAGTTTTGGTGCTACTGTTGCAAGGTTGTGCCGATAAAAACGGTGAATTTGCACACTCTATTTTTCAAACAAACGGTGCAACTTTGATGAGAGACTATCACATGCTGCTTGATAAAATGCTACTAAAACTTGGGAAAAAACTTATAAAAAGAAATAGGGAAATTTTTAGTAAAGAGATACTTTGGTATCTAAAAAATGATATGGAAAATCACTCAAACACTATAAATCTACCTCTGGTAAAAAATCTAAAAAAAGATAATTTTAAAGATTATCTTCGCATCGCCTTTTCAAAAAATAAAGTAAGAGATAGGGGAGACTATCTTCTTATAGGACTTTATAAGATGTTTTACTGGAGTTTTGGGGGAGATAGTTTTCACAAGTTAAGTGCTCTTCAGTACGATGGAAAGAAGCTGCAGTTAGGATATGAAATCTTACAGGTAGTTGCTTGGAAGATAAAAGTGGCAAGAGATAAAAATGGAGACTATCTCTTTTTAACTTGGCAAAACAATTGGCAAATAGAGCTTGAGAAAAGAGTTAAAAAAGGTGAAAGATTGAGTATCAAGCTTATTAAAAACCTAAAATATATAAAAAATAAAAAAGAGAGTCTACTCTCTCCATCCAATCTCTCTTTTGAGGTGATTTTCGGTAAAATGGAGTTTATCTATGAGCAGGCTTTGAAAACTGTAGGCATAGAGCCTAAAAGTTTGGGTGCAGATGCCCTTAGAAGTCTATTTTTAATTTTATAAAAGGAGTTAGAGAGGTGAAAAAGGTTTTAGTTGGAGTGTTGATACTGGTTTCATTATTGGGAGCAAAGGATATTTTTAGTGCTATAAATAAGTGCCAAGATATAAAAAATGCAAAACTATATAATTTTGATAAAGTCGATAAACAAAAGGAGACTCCTTTGATCCGGCTTACAAAGTCAAAATGTAAAAATAGGATAGAACTGGCTAAAAAGATTATAGATGGCTCAAATATACTTGACAAGCCAAACGGTTTTGGAGATACTCCTTTGATAGCTGCCATTAGACGAGGCAAGCCATATCTTGCTAAACTTTTTATAAAAGAGGGAGCAGAGTTAAATATAGCCTCTAAAAAAGATGGAAAAACCCCGTTGATTCTTGCAACTCTAAAAAGAGATAAAGATTTGGTTAGGATACTGACTGAAAGACACGAGAGAATAGATACTAAAGATCAAAATGGATTAACTGCTTTGGATTATGCTATAAAAGATCATTTGGTTGATATAGCCCAACTGATTTATGGCTCAAAGAGAGGAAGATATATCTTTTTGCAAAAGGATGGAAAGCCTCTTTTTATGCAATTAACAAGAAAAGGCTTTAGAGTACTAGAGAGCAAAATAGATCACAAGAGGATACTCTTTGCGTATGTGGATAAAAAGATTTTAAAGAGAGTATGTGAAGTCGTAAATGGTAAAGATATAGCGGTTTTGGCTATGGTTGGTTTTGATAGCAAGATAAAAGACATGAGCGAAAAAAAGTGTAAAAATATAAAGCTTTTGAGATTTAATGATAAATTTTACCTCTTGCTAATGAAGACTCTAAGATGGAGAACTCCTCCGCTATTTCTTTTAAGAGAGAAGGATGGTCGCATCATAACTTCAGGCATAGATGAAAAGTTTTTAAACTCTGTAAAGCATTAAGCTTAACTTAAATTATATACAATATAATAGGTAAGAGGGATATTATATATAAATTAAGCCTTGATAAAGGAATACAGCTTGAAAGAGTTCTACTTTAGAGAATATGAACCAAATCAGATCAAAGAGTATATCAACAGTAGAGATTTATACGCTCAATATTTAGCTGAAATAGAAAAAATAAAAAATAGCTTCAGGTATTATTATGGATTTCAAAAAGTTAATGATAAAGAGTACCTTTTTAAAGAAAATATGCTTACAAAAAAAAGAGACTATTTTAAATTAGATAAAGAAAAGGCTTTAAGCATTAAAAACAGTTATGATTTGACCAAAAAAAGTTTTATGGAAAAACATGCAAAAACCAAAGAGGCATTAAAAAAAAGAGAAGCATATAATAAATTTGAATCAATTAACAGGGTGCCTAATGAATTAATAGCGATATTGCGAAAAATAAATGAGATGGGGCTTAACAAAAAAGTTATAGTTATCGGAACAAATTCGCTATATGCGTATGAAGCAAAATGCGGTGTTTTTATAGAGCAGCAGTTATTGGCGACAGATGATATTGACTTGCTAAACAAAAGAGATAAAAAAATCTCTTTGGCATTTTTAGAAAGTAGCCAACCTAAAAATATAGTAGAACTGCTTAAGTCCATAGACAAAACATTTGAGCAAAATGAAAAAATCCCTTACGCTTTTATAAATAAAAACAATACTGTTGTGGAAATTGTAAACCCGCACTCAAAAACTATCAAATGTGATAATACAAGAGAAGACCCATTTTTTGATGAAGTGATAAAGCTTGAAATGAATAAAATCGAGTGGCTTGAAAACTCAAGGCTTTTTCAAGCAGAGATAATAGGCTTAAACGGTAAAATTGCCAAAATCACAACCATTCATCCTCTAGATTATGCTGTATATAAAAACTGGTTGAGCAATCAACCTGATAGAGTTGCATATAAAAGAGTAAGAGATAAAACTCAATCACTGCTCGTAACAAAACTTATAAAAGAGTACTTGATAAACATAGATATAGAAGAAGAGTTATCTAAAATGAAACATTTAAATCTTCAGGCGATAGAGTTATATAAAGAAAAGATTATACGGATTGGTAATAGCAAAGAAATAAAAGATATAAAATAGATAGGATGATTTCCTACCTATTTTTTACTATCTCTTCTACTTCGGCTTTAGTTTTTACAACATCACCGCTACCATGTATCACTTGTGGGATACAACTTGTGCATACATAAACCTCTTCACCTCTGCAGATCGACTTTAGATAAACTTTGTTGTCATTTTCATTTGACTCACTAAGACAAACATGACATACTACTTTTTCCATCCGTTTTCTCCTTTTGTAAAATAAAAAAGAATTATACTAAAATATTCCTGTTTCTACAAATTTTGTGTTTTTTTGTAGCACTCTTCCATCGCTTTTATAAAGGAGTCTCTTACTTTTCCCTCTTCTAGTTTGGCTGCGCCGGCTGCTGTTGTGCCTCCCGGGGAGGTTACCAAGTCTTTTAGTATAGCTGGATGGGTCTCTTTTAGCATTTGGGCTGTTCCTTCAAGCATGTAGGCAACATACTCATAGCTTATATCTCTTTTTAGTCCGAGTTTTACAGCACCGTCACTTAAAGCTTCGGCTACGAGTGCCATCCATGCAGGAGCTGATCCTCCTATACCGGTGGCAATATCTAGCTCTTTTTCGTTTGAAAGCCAAAAACATTTGCCTATAGTGCTTAAAATCTCTAAAGATATATCTTTTAGCTCTTCATCACCGCAAACCGAGATAACCGCTTTTCTTTTTAGAGCCGCTATATTTGGCATAGCGCGGACATATTTTTTGGCTTTGATAGCACTCTTTAGTTTTTCTATGGAAGTTCCTGCGAGTATGGAGATAACCCCTTTTGCCTCTCCGTTGCACTTAAGGGCACCTAAAACCTGAGGCTTAATAGCCAAGATAACTATAAAGTCATCGATATCGGGAATATTTTCAACTATTTTTAGATCCGGATATAAAGATAGCAGCTCTTCGACTCTTGGCTTATATCTCTCAACAACAGTCAAATCATACTCTTTAAGCCCCTCTATCATAGCACCACCCATATTGCCTGCACCTATTAGTAAAAGTTTCATTATATATCCTCAATCCAAGAGATTTTTATGCAAATTATACTATAATTAGATAAAAAAAGGATTGAAGATGCCAATGTTAGATAGTTTTATGGTTGATCACACCAAGATGCCCGCACCTGCAGTAAGGGTGGCAAAACATATGAAGACTCCTTGTGGAGATACTATAACCGTTTTTGACCTTAGATTTTACAAACCGAATAAGGGACTAATGTCTCCTGAGGGAACTCACACCTTAGAGCATCTTTTTGCCGGTTTTATGAGAGATCATCTAAATGGCGATGATGCAGAGATCATAGATATATCTCCTATGGGATGTAGAACCGGTTTTTACATGAGTGTTATAGGTGATCCAAAAGAGGAGAGGGTTGTTAAGGCATGGGAAGAGTCTATGAGAGATGTTTTAAATGTAAAAAGCCAGGATGACATACCGGAACTTAATATATATCAGTGCGGAACCTGCTATATGCACTCACTTGATGCGGCCAAAGAGATAGCCTCCTATGTGCTTGAAAGCGGCATAGGCATAATGGATAATGAAGAGCTTAAGCTTGATCCGGCACTACTTAAAGAGTGATATTAGGCTATCACTCTTCCTATCTCTTTATGTAATTTCCAATAATACTCTACGAAACTTTTTATACTTTTATCCGTAGGCATAAAATATTTCCCCTCTTTTAAGGCAAATCTCTTTAGAAAGATTGAGGCATCGGCTTTTTTTAGATAGTGCTCCGCAAGCTCTTTGTAAACCTCTTGATAGATTTTAGAAGTTGCATCGTAACTCTCTTTACTTATATCTATAGTAAGTTTTTTGTTATCAAATCTTAACACGTCGCTTTTAAAAAGGATATCAAGATGTATAAGTCCCTCACAGTAGTATGGCTCCACTTCAGCTGTTTGCATCCAGGCTATAAGAGTTATGGCTCTTTTGGCTATATCTCTTAGGATGAACTCTTTAAGGCTCTCTTTTGGTTTTGTAAAAAAAGCATTTAGACCTCCTGTTGTAGCTTTGAACTCCTCTATATTTTTAAAGTTTCCGGTTTGATTCATCTTTGTTTCCGTGTCACTATCCATCCAAAGTATATGACCAAATTCATGCCCGATGGTGGTGATATCATAAAGCTCTTGCCAAAGTTCCGGTTTATGGAATATTATATCTTTTTCGATATCCAAAAACTCTTTGCCAAAGATCATCTTGTGGATTTTTAGAGTAGGTTTTGCTTTTTGAGACTCTAAGATATTGTCACTAAAAGCAAATATCTTCTTGCCATATTCACTGCTTACCTTCTCATCATTGGGCACCACTTGGGCAGAGAAGAGGCCATTAAACTCTGCAGCATAAAAGAGCATAGGACGCCCTATGTAGAGTTGTATCTTTTTAAGATTTTTTAGGGTTGCGTTTTTGATAGAGCTAAATTTTTCACCTTTATTTAGAGTATTAAAAAGAGTGGTAAACATCTTTTCTATCTTCTCTCTTGTTGGTGAGCTTTTTGGATATTTGGGGTTGGAGAGCCTTATATCCCACTCCAAAGCCACCGCTTTTCTGTAGTGGTCTTCATAATACTCCAAAGGGTGGCCTACCTGAAATGGAGTTGTTATCTTCATCCAAGCCCTGTCAACATCCGCCCATCTTTTTATCAGATTTTCTCTGTTGCTCTCATCAAAAGCTTTTATCAAACACTCTATGTAGCTTAGATACTCCTCTTTTTGATTGTAAATCTCATCTTCCAAAACAGATAGTTTGAGCTTCAGCACATTTAAACTTTGGACAACATCCCCAACCTCATCTCTAAAAGCATCTTTATAAGACAGTGCTTTAAAGTCATCCTCATCTTTTACCAAAACAGAGTATGATCTATCTGCCTTTTTTCCATCCTCATCTCTCTCAAAAAGCTTTTTTTCGTTTAATTCATAAAATATCTTCTCTTCATCCCCGTTAAAGAGCTCATAAAGCTCTCTGTTTACTCCCTTTATGATGTGGTTATGCCACTTTATTTGCCACCTGCTTAAAGCCTCACCCACTTGGTGAATACCATCAAAAAGAGTTCTGTAAAATTGAGATAGTAGTTTGAGTGAGTTTATCTTATGGAGTAGTTTTTGATGCTCTTTTAAGTAAAAATCCCTTACCCAAATATAGCTTTTTTCCAAAGCATCATCTATATCTTCTTGAGAAAAATCTCTCTTTTCAAGCTCTTGTATAAGTGCATCTTCTCTTAATAAAACCAGCCTGTTAACTGCTGCCAATCTAGTCTCATTATCCGGTTCTAAAGAGATGCTCTTTAAAAAGTTATCACAAAAAGCCAATCTTTGACTATCAGCCTTTTTATCCTTTATGATATCAAAGTAACAATTTAGCTCTTTTTGCCTCTCTTCCAGTAGCAAATATATCTTTTTTAAATCTTCTAAAAATAGCTCTTTTTTCATTTATGCCTCTTTTTTAAAGCGAATTATACAATAATTTGTTATAATTCATTAAATATTAGATAAAGCTTTTGGAGAGATTCTTGTTGGAGCTTGTTTGAGAAAAGAGGAGATTGTTGGGTGAAAAAGAGTGTATATGATTATTTAAACAGTTCTCTTATAGAAGCAGAGGTTCAAAGAGCAAAGGAGAATAACTTATCTTTGGCAGCTATAAAATTTAAGTATGAAGTAGATTTGGAAGATGCCTTCTCTTTTAAAAATTTTGCAAAAGAGGTTTATAAGCTGTTTTTATATCCTGTTTTATGTTATGAGGAGAAGGATAGTTTTATTTTATTATTAAGAGATAAGAAGCTTCATGAAAGTGTAACTCTTTTTAAAAAAAACCAAAGTAAAATATACAGCAGCTTAAATGTTCTTATCGAGAGAGTAGGTATAACTATCTTGTCAAAAAATGAAGAGGCTGATGAGTTTATAAAAAGAGTTAACAGATACTTTGTTATATCAAAAAGATTGCCGACTGCAAAGGTGATATATGGCACAAAAGAGTTTGACTTTTTTGATGACAAAAAGAGAGAAGATTCTTTACAGGTAGTCATAAAAAACAATCCGAAAGTTCAGTTATATAATATTTATAAAGGAATTCCTGTTAACAACGAAGGGGTGGTTATCGAGTTTAACAAGCAGTTAATGTGCATAAAGACTACAAGAGAGGAGCTTTTATATTTAAAAAGAAATGAAGAGTTTGTCTATATAAAACATTCTGTTTTTCCATCTATTATCAAAGCTGATATATTCAATTTTAATTTTGAAAAAGAGTATGTTTGTGTTAAAAACTTGGAGTTCCAGGATGTCTCTGTGATAGATAGGGAAAATATAAGAATAAAGCCATCTAAAAAACTATATATAACGATAGAATATCAAAACAAGATAGTAGCAAATGGTGAGATACTTTCAATCTCTATAGATTCCATCTCTGTCAAAATTAGTAAAAACAGCATAAAAAAGGTGAGAGCTTTGCAAAAGCTAGAGTTTGATCTCAAATTTAAACTTTTTGTCAAAAATAGTATAGCTGTAGATAATTTGTCTATCAAAGGTAAAATATATAAAATAGTAGGAGATGAGATCATCTTTACAACATTTCCAAACAGTTTTATAAAAGAGAAGATAGCAAGATATGTTTCATCAGTTAAACAAGAGATATTGAAAAGTTTAAAACAGCAACTTATACTAAAATAGGAAAGAAAATGAACCAAACCTTAACAAAAGAGCAGGAAGCAGAGCTAAAAGATCACTATGAGCATCCTAAAAATTTTGGTAAAATGTTAAAATACAGTGCCAAAGGAACTTGCAATAACCCCGATAAAAGAGCAAAAACGACAATCTTTTTGGATATTGATGAAGATGAGGTGATAAAGGATATAAAGTTTTTGATAAAAGGTTGCAGAAGCACCATGCTTGCCGGCTCACTTTTTACAGATACCATTAAAAATCATACCTTGCAAGATGGAGTGGAGTTGGCAAATGACCTTTTGAGCGAGCTTGAAAGCGACTTAACTCCCGACAAAGAGAAGCCAAGACTTGTCATGAGAGCTTACTTGGCAGCAGTTGAAAACTATAGAGATAGGCAAAGCGGCAAAGATGAAGATGAAAAAGTTATGATAATCCATTCCAAAGAGTAGCTATGAAGATAGCTTTGCCTTTAGAACAAAACAGTAAAAATGCAAAGATATCTGTCATAGCGGATGCAAAAGCTTGGGCTTTGATCGAGCCTAAAAGTGGTGATATGGAAATATTTCAAACCAAAGAAGAGATAAAAAATAGAGCTGATTATATTGTGATCAAAGATAAAAATGAAGATATAGAGGAGTTTTTGGACGAAGGCATAGATATCCTGATAGCCCCTTTTCAAGAGAGTGTAGAGGATATCGTAGAAGCTTATATGTTTAAAGAGTTGTATGAGTTAGGAAGCTAAAATGTTAAAAAATATAAATGAACTTTTTTCTCTTATGCCCAAGTATGGAGGTTATCATATGGCTTTGGTGGATGGTTTCGGCCTAAAAGGCGAGTTTATCGATTTTGCCAACAGCTATGAAG
>Ga0256840_1001599_pt1 | contig 20994 bp, 20 predicted proteins | sample 355202metaG_FD_185969 | JGI IMG/M metagenome (GOLD analysis project Ga0256840, IMG submission 185969) | Hydrothermal vent microbial communities from Mid Atlantic Ridge, Atlantic Ocean - 355-202 | ecosystem: Environmental > Aquatic > Marine > Hydrothermal vents | place: Atlantic Ocean: Mid...
TTGATTATGAAGAGTTAATCTCTAAAATATTGAGTTATTCAGAAAACCTCACTTTTTTAAAAAGCCTGGAATATCCAATGAAATCACATAAATTAGTTGCTTAGTCTAAGGTGCGAAACTTTAGTAAAATACATGAAAGAGGATTGTATTTTTTTTATAAATCTAGTATGTGGGCTTTTATGATGGGGAAACATTCAGGTACTATAGAAAACCCTTTTATTTATGATGATTATATTAATGGAAGTTATTGGCAACAAAATCCATCTTGGGGAGATAAAAGGAAAGATGCACCATATAAAATAGGAGAAGAATATGAACACTAAGTTAATTTTAATTTTAGTTTTAATTTTTGGATTTGGTTCATGCTCAAGAAACACTCCAAAAGATTTTAATAAAGATATATTATCCTCTAGTTTGAAAGAAATAGATAGTGTTTTTTATGTAAACAGACCTTTAACTTCTTACTTTCTTGATAGTGTAGTTGAATGTCGTCCTAGTAATTATTTTAAAGATTATCAGGATATTTTTAATCATCGATATTCTTTTATTGGAAAGAGTATAGATGATTCAAAACAAAATATTTTTTTTTATTCATATAAATTTAATGGTTTAAGATACAAAACTATATTTATCTATGAGAAAGAAAAAAATAATTGGATTTTCAAAGGGGTGAAAGTTCTAGAGTCACACACTCCTCTGCTACGCCCAAAGCACTTTTAACAAGTTACCCATACAAAGGAGGTACTAACAGATAAAAGGGTTTATAAAGCGCAGAGCACTATCTATATAAATCTACAACAAAACTACGCCAATGTTTGCGTTTTTGAGATAATAGAAAAAAGGCTTCTTTTTTTGAAAAAATAGAAGCCTTTTTTGGTTAAAATAAATTTACATTTATGTTAAAAATAGCAGCCACCACACACCAAGCAAAACCCCAACAAAAAGGTTCCAAAGTTGGAACTTTGAGGTAAACAAAGGCATTAAAAGATATTGAATTAGTTTTTAATTATTTAGATGAATTAATTGAAAAGAAAAACAAATTCTTCACATTACATGTAATACCAATTCAACATCAAAATACGCTATAAATTATTTATCTTTTCCCGTTTTACTGCACTTAAAATTAAACCATAGCTATTGCTATGCTTGAAATTTGAAGATTGTAAAACAAAAAAATATTTTAAATTTATTTAGTGCATTTTGAAATAGAATTGGTATAAAACCAAAACAATCATTAACAAGTGTAAAAATGACAAATATCACATTATCGCCATTTTTCTTGTTCCAAACCTAATAAATACACTATATTTGCCCTTATTTAGAATCAATCTATATAACAATATGATACAAGTTAGCGAAGAAGCAAAGAAAAAAGTCGTTCAAATGATGCAAGAAGACGGTTACAACCCTCAAACAGATTTTGTTAGAGTTGGTGTAAAAAGTGGCGGTTGTTCTGGTTTATCTTATGAATTAAAATTTGATAAAAATCAGAATGAAAACGATTCTCTTTTTGAAAATAATGAGATAAAAATCATTGTGGAGAAGAAGAGCTTTTTGTACCTTGCAGGCACAATTTTAGAATATTCTGGAGGTTTAAACGGTAAAGGTTTTGTTTTTAACAATCCTAATGCCAATAGAACTTGTGGTTGTGGCGAAAGCTTTTCACTATAAAATAATATTTAAGAATTTGAATATTGAATCTGTTTTTCAATCTTTAAATTTTTAATCTTTAAATAAAAAATGAAATATACAGAAGAAGAATTAAAATCGGATTTAGAAAATCAAGAATATGAATATGGTTTTTATTCTGATTTAGATTCAGATACTTTTCCAAAAGGATTAAACGAAGACATTGTTCGTGCAATTTCTAAAAAGAAAGAAGAGCCAGAATGGATGACGGAATGGCGTTTAGATGCCTTTAAAATTTGGAAAGAAATGGATGAACCAGATTGGGGAAATATTCATTACAAAAAACCTGATTTTCAAGCAATTTCATATTATTCTGCTCCAAAAAAGCAAGAAGAATTAGAAAGTTTAGATCAAGTAGATTCAGAATTACTTAAAATGTATAACAAATTAGGTATTTCTGTAAATGAACAAAAACGAATGAACAATGTAGCGATGGATATTGTAGTCGATTCGGTTTCAGTAGCCACAACTTTCAAAAAAACATTAGCAGAAAAAGGAATTTTATTTATGCCAATTTCTGAAGCTATTCAAAAACATCCAGATTTAGTAAAAAAATATATAGGTACAATTGTTCCTAAAAAAGACAATTTTTATGCAGCGTTAAATTCCGCTGTTTTTACCGATGGTTCGTTTTGCTACATTCCAAAAGGCGTTCATTGTCCTATGGAATTATCCACTTATTTTAGAATTAACGAAGGAGGAACTGGTCAATTTGAACGTACTTTATTAATTGCAGACAAAGGTAGCTATGTAAGTTACTTAGAAGGTTGTACTGCACCAAGTAGAGACGAAAATCAGTTGCACGCTGCCGTGGTGGAGCTTATTGCTTTAGATGATGCTGAAATAAAATATTCTACCGTACAAAACTGGTATCCAGGAAATAGTGAAGGTGTTGGAGGTGTTTTTAACTTTGTAACCAAACGTGCTTTATGCGAAAAAAACGCGAAAGTATCATGGACACAAGTAGAAACTGGCTCTGCAGTTACTTGGAAATATCCAAGTTGTATTTTAAAAGGCGACAATTCGGTTGGTGAATTTTATTCCATTGCAGTTACTAATAATTTTCAACAAGCAGATACAGGTACAAAGATGATTCACCTAGGAAAAAACACAAAAAGTACCGTAATTTCTAAAGGTGTTTCTGCTGGAAAATCACAAAATTCCTATCGTGGTTTGGTTCATATTGGTTCAAATGCAAAAAATGCAAGAAATTTTACACAATGTGATTCATTATTGATGGGAAATGACTGTGGAGCACATACTTTTCCGTATATTGAATGTAAAAATAATTCAGCGCAACTAGAACACGAAGCAACAACAAGTAAAATTGGTGAAGACCAACTGTTTTATTGCAACCAACGTGGTATTGATACTGAAAAAGCCATCGCTTTAATTGTAAACGGATTTAGTAAAGAAGTTTTAAATAAATTACCAATGGAATTTGCCGTAGAAGCCAGAAAATTATTAGAAGTTTCTTTGGAAGGAAGTGTGGGATAGAACATTAAAAATTGATATTAAAAATTTAAAATTATGGCTACAATCAATCATTTTAAAGATTTAGAAGTTTGGCAGAAATCACGTGTATTTGCCAAAGAAATTTTTGATATAGCTACTGCAAGTAATTTTAAAAATGATTTTAAATTAATTAATCAAATATTGAGTTCCTCAGGTTCTGTAATGGATAATATTGCTGAAGGATTTGAACGTGAAGGAAATAGAGAATTTATTCATTTTTTAACTATCTCAAAAGGCTCGTGTGGAGAATCAAGATCGCAATTATACAGGTCTTTTGATAGAAATTATATTAATGAAGAAGAGTTAAATAAATTAAAAAATATGAGTTTAGAATTAAGTAAATCATTATCAGGTTTTATTAAATATTTAAAAAAATCTAATTATAGAGGAAATAAATTTTCATCTTAATTTTCATCCAAAATCTTAAATTTTAAACTTTAAATCTTAAATCAATAATGCTAAAAATAACAAACTTACATGCTGGAATTGAAGGAAACGAAATCCTTAAAGGCATCAATTTAGAAATTAAAGCAGGAGAAGTTCATGCTATTATGGGACCAAATGGCTCTGGAAAAAGTACGCTTTCTTCTGTAATTGCAGGAAATGAAACTTACGAAGTTTACAAAGGTGAAATTTTATTAAATAACGAAAGTTTATTAGACTATTCACCTGATGTAAGAGCACATAAAGGAATTTTTATGTCTTTTCAATATCCTGTGGAAATACCAGGAGTTACCACAACCAACTTTATAAAAACCGCCATTAATGCAAAGCGTAAATTTTTAGGTTTAGAAGATTTACCTGCAAAAGATATGCTGAAACTCATCAAAGAAAAAGCGGAGTTATTAGAAATGGATAGAAAATTTTTATCACGTTCTTTAAATCAAGGGTTTTCTGGAGGAGAAAAAAAGCGAAATGAAATCTTTCAAATGGCAATGCTTGAACCTAAATTAGCCATACTTGATGAAACCGATTCAGGTTTAGATATAGATGCACTTAAAATTGTTGCAAATGGTGTTAATAAATTAAAAACTAAAGACAATGCGGTTTTAGTTATTACACACTATCAACGTTTATTAGATTATATTGTGCCAGATTACGTACACGTTTTACACGATGGAAAAATTATAAAATCTGGAGGGAAAGAATTAGCATTTGAGTTAGAAGAAAAAGGATATGATTGGCTAAAATAGAAACGCAATTTATTGCATCTAAGCATCAATAATAAATAAATGAAAGCAAACAACATAGCATCTTATTTTCTAGAATTAGAAAACAAAGGAATATTAGATTTAGAATCTAATATCCATAAAATAAGAACAAAAGCATTAGCAGATTTTGAGCAATTAGGTTTTCCTTCTAAAAAAGAAGAAGAATGGAAATACACCTCACTTAAAAAAATACTCAATCAAGAGTATGAATTGTTTTCAGACAAAGAAAAAACTGTAGAATTAAAAGAGGTAAAGAAGCATTTTATTCACGAAATAGATTCGTATAAAATTGTATTTATTGATGGTGTTTTTAGTTCTTTTTTGTCAGATACATCACATCAAGGAATGGATATTTGTTTGATGTCTTCTGCACTTAAAAAAACAAAATATAAAATAATAATTGATCATTATTTTAATACCATTACAAATAAAGACAACAGTTTATCTTTGTTAAATACTGCTTTTGCTAGACAAGGTGCTTTTATTCATATTCCAAAAAATACCTTGGTTGAAAAACCTATTCAGATCATTCATTTTTCAACAAAAACTAAAAAACCTTATTTTTTACAACCTCGAAATTTAATTATTATTGATGAAAATTCACAAGTAAAAATCATTGAAAAACATCAAAGTTTAGCTGATGATAATTTTACTTTAACCAATTCGGTTACCGAAATTTTTGCCAATAAACGAGCAGTTGTTGATTATTATAAAATTCAAGATGATACAGAAAACACTTCATTATTAGATCATACTTTTATTCAGCAAAAAGAGGCAAGTACCGTAAACATGAATACCTATTCTTTTGGTGGAAAATTGACTAGAAATAACTTAGAATTTTATCAAAATGGAGAGCGAATTGAATCAAACCTTAACGGAATTACTATTCTAAACAATAAACAATTTGTTGATAATCATACTTTAGTAATGCATAATCAGCCTAATTGCGAGAGTAATGAATTGTATAAAGGTATTTATGCAGATTCAGCAACAGGTGTTTTTAACGGCAAAGTAATTGTAGATAAAATCGCTCAAAAAACCAATGCTTTTCAGCAAAACAACAACGTTTTATTAGGTGAAAAAGCAACAATTAACAGCAAGCCTCAATTAGAAATTTTTGCCGATGATGTAAAATGCTCTCATGGTTGTACTATTGGACAATTAGATGATATGGCATTATTTTATATGCAACAAAGAGGTATTCCAAAAAAAGAAGCACAAGGCTTATTATTGTATGCTTTTGGCAATGATGTGGTTGAAAAAATTAAAATTCCTGAATTAAAATCAAGAATTACGAATCTTATTGCAAAAAAACTAAATGTGAAATTAGGATTTTAAATAAAAAAAGGCAATTCAAATACATGAATTGCCTTTTCTGTAAAAAATCTAACTATTTTTAAAAATTCACAGAACCATCAGGTTGATATACATAATTAAAGGTATAGTAACCTCCATTTACAATTGTCGATTCTAAATCTTTATAATAACTTAAAATCTCCATTTTGGCATATTTACCATCATGTGTTTTTATTAAGATTACTTTTCCTGGTATTGGCGAATATAAATGTGTGTCCATATTAAAAGTGTACCAACCATTTCCGCTTCCGTAAGGAATAGCATAGCTCACAGAAGAATCTGTATCAGCAACATCTGTATTAAACGTAGCAGTATCTGGAACAGAATCAATTTCGTTAAAAATTCCTGTAACAACAGTAGCTTCTGCTTGAGCATCTCCACTTACTCCTCCATTTACTTTAATTAAAGAACCTTTGAATGCGATATCCCAATTAGCAGTTTCTTCAACTTCAATTCCTTCAGAAAAACTAAAGTAACGAAAAGGTCTTACTTCGGCAACAGTAGGAGGATTTGTTGTGAAATCCATAACATCACCTGGAGCTTCAAAATTTTCAATGCGTTTAGCTTCTAAGTTTCCGCTTTGTTGATTTTCTTCATCATCTGAATTGCAGGAGTTTAATCCAATAAATAAAATAGCAAGTGCAAATAATTTAATTGTTTTTAATGTGTTCATTTTGTTTTAATATTTGTTGTTAAAATTTATAATTAATTGTTGTAAAATAAGTTCTTCCTGGTAAAGACGCAATGGTGTAATCTGCGGTTACATAAGTAAAATCAAATACATTATCAATACCAACCTGAATACGTAATTTCTTATTAAATAATTTTTTAGATATAGAGGCATTTACCAATGAATATGGTTTTGTGTATTCTTCATCTACATCTAAAATCTCGTTGTTATTTACATCTTTGTAGCCTGAGCGTCCTTTGTATATTATTCTAAAATTTCCATCAAATCCTTTGTAAAAATCTTGTGCAATAAATTTAAAATTTGCGGTGTGTTTAGAACGATATAATAAACCACCATAATCTTTTTTATTCACTCTATACGATGATAAAGTTTCTGGATTTTGAGCATAAATTCCTTCACCATCTAATTTGTCTAAAACATCTTTATCTTTTACTTCAAGGTATTGATATCCTAAAGAAATTTTTATTTTATTTGATAAATAAGTTTTAATATCAACAGTTGCTCCTTGAGATAAAACACGACTTACATTTTCTGAACTATAAGCATACCAACCATTTGTTTTAAGCGCAATAGGATTAAATTCAATTAAGTTTTTAAGGTCATTTCTAAAGAAATTTACATCAACTACAGTGTTAGGAATTGCAGTATATTTAAAACCTAAATTTTTTCCGATAGACGATTCTGGTTCAATTTTACCATTTCTATCAATAATTTCGTAATATAAATCATAGATAACTGGTTCTCCTGTCTCAATATTTGTAGCAATTTCATCAGCATCTAATAAATGCTGCAGTCCTTCTTGTACATACATCGTTCCAAAAACATTTAAACCAATAGCATTGCTAAAATAATTATAATACAACTGTTTAAAAGTTGGTTTTTTAAAACCACGTCCAATAGAACCTTTTAAGATAAAGTTTGGTGTGAAACGGTATAAAAAAGAAGCTTTTGGGTTAAATTGATTTTCATATGCATCGTGTTTATCAAACCGAACACCTAAAACAAGGTTAAACTTTTTGTTATAATCTGCTACATATTGTAAAAAGCTGTATTTATTATTTGCGGTATGTAAATCATTATCAATTAAATTTGAGGTAGCAACACCTTCTTGCGCATAACCCAATCCAAGAGTTAAAGTAGTTTTGCTTGTTAGATTGTAGTCGTTCTTGATTTCTAAATTAGCGTATTTTTCAGTGTAAAAAGTTCCTTTAAAAAGAGAATTGTCTTGACGAAATTCATCTGTAGATGAATTGTAATTTGTAAAATAAAATTTAGCAGAAGTCTTTAATTTTTTGTTGATTTTATAATTGATAGTAGGTGAAATATTCCAATCAGAAACACTACCAACACCATGAATAGGATTTAAATTAGATTCTAAAAACTGATAATTTTGGTCTTCCTTAAAAAAACGTAATCCTAAGCCTAAATCAATCTTATTATTTAATTTATATTTTATATTTGAATTGTAGGACTGATTGTAATGTGGTGATACCGTTTTGCCATAATACTCACTAGACAAGCTATAACCTTCTTCTGTTGAAGCAATATTGTAGCCTTGAGTAGTGTAATAATTTGTAGAAAGATTTGCTTGAAATTTATTTTTTGAAAACGAAGTTGTAGATGACACATTATAAGTATCAAATGAACTTATTTTTGTTCCAATAGAAAGATTAAATCCTTTTTTTGGTTTTTTAGTGATGATGTTAATGACACCTGCAAGTGCTTCAGAACCATATAAAACGGAAGAAGGACCATTAATCACCTCAATTTGCGCAATATTTTCAACCGATAACCTAGATAAATCTAACGTACCATTTAAACGACCAACAACAGGTTGTCCATCAATCATAATTAAGGTATAATCAGATTCTAAGCCTTGTAATTGTATTCCTGCGCCTACTGCTGTGGTGGAAATTTCAAGACCTGTATATTCTCCAAGTACACTTTGTAAAGATAAAGCAGCTCCTTGCTTTATATCTTTCTGTTTAATTAAAGTTACAGGAACAGTTACATTGCTCAATTGCCGTTTACTTTTTGTAGCGGTAATAATAACTTCTTCTAATTTAACGGTGTCTTTTTTCTTTTCTTGAGATGTTATCAAGTGAAAACTAAAAAAAATAAATCCTATAAGTAAATACTGTTTCAATGTAGTTGTTGTTAAAATTTAAAGCAAAATTACCTTGAAATAACATATAATAACATCGTTGAAAGTTTAATAATTATCCTTTTAAAAAAATAGTTATATTTGCAGTATAATGTAGTGGTTTTTGTTTATTAAATATTTTATTATTAGTTATTTGTATAATTTTTAATTTTTCAAAAAATATTCTAATCTCAAATTGTTACTAAAAAACATCTAAAATGAATACAAAATATAACGATAAAAATATTTTTAAAGATACTGAAATTGAAGAAGGATTTTATCTTTTAAAATTTCAAAATAATTCTAAAGAAAAACAATCTTTTGTTAAAGAGGTTAATAGCAATTACATACAATTATTTTTTAGCATTCAAGGAAAGGGAACGCTTATTTTTAATAACGGAAGATACACTATTGATGTATTGGAAGAAAAATCATTGGTTTTATTTAATCCACAACAAAATTTACCAATTAATATAGAGGTTGCTCCAAATTCAAAAATTATTACCATTTTAATCACCATTAAAAAGTTTCATTCTTTCTTTTCAGAATTTTCAAAATACATTACCTTTTTAGGTGAAGAAAATCAAGGGAAAAAGTATTATTCTGGCAAAGATTTATCACCTCGAGAAATGATTGTTTTAAATCAGATATTCAAATACAATTTACATGCTTCTTTAGAAAAACTCTATACCAAAGGAAAAGTTTATGAGTTGTTAAGTCTGTATTTTAATTTCTCTGAAGGCGAAGATAAAGATAAATGTCCGTTTTTAGAAGACGAAGAAAATGTAGAAAAAATAAAAAAAGCCAAAGAAATAATTATTGGCAGAATGGCAGAACCGCCAAGCCTTAACGAGTTAGCAGTTGAAGTAGGCTTATCGCTCAAAAAATTAAAAGACGGATTTAAACAAATTTACGGCGAAACTGTTTTTAACTTTTTATTGGATTATAAATTAGACTATTCACGTAAGTTACTGGAAACAAAAAAACACAATGTAGCAGAAATTAGTAACTTAATTGGTTACAGTACTTCAAGTCATTTTATTGCAGCTTTTAAAAAGAAATTTGGCACTACGCCTAAACGGTATTTGGGTAAAATTTAATGTTGTAAAATAACACATTCAACCTTCATTCTGAACTTTTTTCAGAATCTCTTGAATTAAATTCCAAACCTCAGTTTTAAAAGTCTTTTGATTACAGGTACCTAACGTCATTCTGAACTTGTTTCAGAATCTTTTAATTAAAAAATAACAGTCCATTACCAAACCACAAAAAATCATCAACAGAATAAAGAAATATTTTGTACTTTTGTAAGCGTGAATTTTTCTATTATGATTACAAAAAACATAAGCGTAGAGGACTTAATTGAAGACTATCCAAAATCAGTTAAATACTTAGCAGAACACGGTATTCGCTGTATAAAATGTGGCGAGCCAATTTGGGGAACTTTAGAAGAAGCTTGTTTAGAAAAAAACTTTTCACAAGAAAAAATCGACTTAGTAGTAAAAGATCTCAATGAAATTGGTGATGGTTTTGTAGATAATACGGAAGTCTTTAAACAACGAGTAGCAAAAATTAAACAATTAGAATTAAAAAATAAATAACATTATGATTGATATTAAATCCGTTTTAAAAAACTTAGGATTATCAGAAACAAACCAAGGAGTTTCCACAGGAGCTGAATGGTTTGACACTGAAGGTAAAATTAACAAATCAAGTTCTCCAGTAGATGGAAAACTGATTGCAAGTGTTAAAACCGCCACTTTAGAAGACTACGAAATGGTCGTAAAAAAAGCACAAGAAGCTTATAAAGAATGGCGTATGGTTCCTGCTCCACAAAGAGGAGAAATAGTCCGTTTAATTGGTAATGCTTTACGTGAGAAAAAAGACGATTTAGGTGCTTTGGTTTCTTATGAAATGGGTAAAATTTTTCAAGAAGGTTTAGGAGAAGTACAAGAAATGATTGATATCTGTGATTTTGCAGTTGGACAATCAAGATTAATTAACGGTGTGGCTTTACAATCAGAAAGACCATTACACCGTTTATCAGAACAATATCATCCACTTGGAATTGTAGGTATTGTAACTTCATACAACTTTCCAGTTGCAGTTTGGGCTTGGAACTCAGCTTTAGCTGCAATTGCTGGTGATGTAGTGATTTGGAAACCATCTTCTAAAACACCATTAACTGCTATTGCAACTCAAAAAATTATTCAACAAGTATTAAAAGAAAACAATGTGCCAGAAGGTGTGTTTAATTTAGTAGTTGGACGTTCATCAGTTATGGGAGATAATTTCTTAGGTGATAAACGTATTCCGTTAATTTCGGTTACTGGTTCAACTGCTGTTGGAAGAAGAGCAGCGCGTATTGTAGGAGAACGTTTAGGAAAAACTTTATTAGAATTAGGAGGAAATAATGCCGTAATTATTACACCAGAAGCAGATATACCAATGGCAACTATGTCCACTGTTTTTGGAACTGTTGGAACTGCGGGTCAGCGTTGTACTTCTACACGTAGAGTAATTATTCACGAAGATGTATATGAGCAAGTAAAAGATGCCTTTGTTGGTGCTTATGAAAAAATAGCAGATAAAATAGGTTCTCCATTAGATGAAAAATTCTTAGTTGGACCACTTATCGATGAACATGCCGTTGGTTTATTTGAAGAAGCTGTTGCTAAAGTACAAGAAGAAGGCGGAAAAATATTATTTGGAGGTCAGCGTTTAGAAGGAAAAGGATTTGAATCTGGAAACTATGTAATGCCTTGTATTGCAGAAGCAGAAAATCATTATCAAATAGTTCAAGATGAAACTTTTGCTCCAATAGTTTATTTAATTAAATATTCTGGAGATGTTCAAAATGCGATTGATATTCAAAATGATGTTCCTCAAGGATTATCATCTGCTATATTTACTTTAAATATGCGTGATGCAGAAACATTTATCTCTCAAACAGGATCAGATTGTGGTATTGCAAACGTTAATTTAGGAACTTCTGGCGCTGAAATTGGAGGTGCTTTTGGAGGTGAAAAAGATACTGGAGGAGGAAGAGAATCTGGTTCTGATGCTTGGAAAGTATATATGAGAAGACAAACAAACACCATTAATTATGGTAGTACTTTGCCTTTAGCACAAGGAATTAAATTTGATATTTAATAGAGTTATTCACTTTTTTGGTGGATAAAATAACATTTCAAACCCTTTTAAACTTAGTGTTTAAAAGGGTTTTTACTTGGTATAATTATTGATAATTACAAGTTATTAATAAGTATTGTTAATATCTTATTTCATTATAAATGATATAATTATCTATTTTAGCAATCATAAAACAATTAAAAAATGAAAACAAAATTGTTATTTTTAAGCTTAATCTCTGTATTTCTTTTTGGATTTATAGGCTTTCAACAAGATATTTGGAAAGCTCCAGAAGCAGCAAAAAAAATTAAAAATCCTACAACAGATAAAGATCAATCTGTTCTACGAGGGAAAAAATTATTCCGTTCTCGTTGTGCTGTATGTCATGGTAGAACAGGTTTAGGTGATGGTCCTGGCGGAAAAGCACTTGTACCTCAACCAGAAAGTTTACTTACACCATTAGTACAGAATCAAACAGACGGAGAAATCTTTTGGAAAATCTCTAATGGAAGAAACGATATGATAAAATGGGAACCTATTTTATCTGAGCAACAACGATGGGATTTGGTAAATTTTATTAGAACTTTAAAATAGTATTAAACCCTGTACGTTATAAACCCTTGTACGTTATAAACCCTGCCAGCGTTAATATCCGTGTTATTGCTAACGCTGGCAGGGTTAAAGAAGTTATTAATGAAAAAAAAAATCATTATCGCACCATTAAATTGGGGAATTGGTCACGCTACTCGATGCGTGCCTATCATTAATGAGTTACTTAAAAACGGTTTTGAACCTATTATTACTTCCGATAGTGATGCGCTTAGGTATTTAGAAAAAGAATTTCCTAAATTACAATCTTTTGAGTTGCCTTCTTATGATATTCAATACAGTAGCAAGGCGTTTTTTTTTAAGTTAAAATTACTGTTTCAAATACCAAAAATTTATAAAGCTATAGCTGAAGAAAATAAAATCATTCAACAAATTATTACTGAAGAAAATATTCAAGGTATTATTTCGGACAATCGTTTTGGAGTTTACAGTAAAAAAAATCCTTCAATATATGTAACGCATCAATTGAATGTTTTTTCTGGAATAACTACTTTTTTCACCAGTAAAATTCATCAGAAAATGATGAAAAACTTTGATGAAATTTGGGTTCCAGATAATAAAAAATTAAACCTTTCAGGTAAACTGTCTAAAATCAGTAATTTTAAAATACCTATTCAATTTATTGGCGTTTTAAGTCGGTTTAAAGAAGAAAAAATTCAAAACACAACCTATAAATACGATATTTTAGTCTTATTGTCTGGTACTGAACCGCAACGCAGTATTTTAGAAAATATTTTAATTAAAGAATTGTCAGCTACTTCAAAAAAAATACTTTTTATACGAGGAAAAATAGCTCCTAAACAAAACATTGAGGACACAAAAAATATCACATTTGTAAATTTTTTAAGTCAAGATAAACTTAAAACTGCAATTTTAGAATCAGAGCTTGTTATAGCACGTTCAGGTTATTCTACTATAATGGATTTAGCGGTATTGCACAAAAAAGCCTTTTTTATTCCTACACCAAATCAGCAGGAGCAAGAATATTTAGCCAGATATTTGGATAAATTGAAGATTGCACCTTTTTCATCTCAAAACAATTTTAAAGTAGAAATGCTCAATAAAACAAGTAATTATACTGGTTTTGTAGCGCACTTTTCAAAAGAAGCTCTAAATTTTGAATTATTTTTAAAATAATTGAATAATACCAATTCAACATCAAAATACGCTATAAATTATTTTTTTTAAATGTATTTGTTAGCTTGTTGTAATCTGTCTAAATTCTAACATCTTGTAGTAAAGTGGTCTTATGTCTTTTTAAGGACAATAATGTAAAACAATCTGTTTTTTAATTCATAATTATTCGTAAATTTGGGCAAATTTTAAAACAGTAAAAATGGCACAAGATTTATATCAAGCACCAGACTATTATCAATTAGATGATTTGCTTACCGAAGAACATAAATTAATACGAGATTCTGCTCGTGAATGGGTAAAACGCGATATTTCTCCAATCATTGAGGAAGCTTGTCAAAAAGCTGAATTCCCTAAACAAATCATTCCAGGTTTAGCAGAAATAGGCGCTTTTGGATCATATATTCCAGAACAATATGGAGGAATGGGATTAGATCAAATGAGTTACGGATTAATAATGCAAGAATTAGAACGCGGTGATTCTGGAGTTCGCTCTACGGCATCAGTACAAACTTCTTTAGTGATGTATCCTATTTATGCTTACGGAAACGAAGATCAACGCAATAAATATTTACCAAAATTGGCTTCTGGAGAATTTATAGGTTGCTTTGGATTAACAGAACCAGATTACGGATCAAATCCAGGTGGAATGGTTACTAATTTTAAAGATATGGGTGATCATTATTTGCTAAATGGAGCAAAAATGTGGATTTCAAACGCGCCTTTTGCAGATATTGCCGTTGTTTGGGCAAAAAATGAAGAAGGACGTATTCACGGTTTGGTTGTAGAACGTGGTATGGAAGGTTTTTCTACTCCAACAACACACAATAAATGGTCGTTAAGAGCAAGTGCAACAGGAGAATTAATTTTTGATAATGTAAAAGTTCCTAAAGAAAATTTATTACCAAACAAATCAGGACTTGGAGCACCACTTGGTTGCCTAGATTCGGCTCGTTATGGTATTGCTTGGGGAGCACTTGGCGCAGCAATGGATTGTTATGATACTGCTTTGCGTTATTCTTTAGAGAGAATACAGTTTGATAAACCCATAGCATCATTTCAATTACAACAAAAAAAATTAGCCGAAATGATTACCGAAATCACCAAAGCACAATTATTAACTTGGCGTTTAGGAACTTTAAGAAGTGAAGGCAAAGCGACTACAGCACAGATTTCTATGGCGAAACGAAATAATGTAGATATGGCTTTAAGAATAGCACGTGATGCTAGACAAATGCTTGGAGGAATGGGTATTACAGGAGAATATTCTATTATGCGACACATGATGAATTTAGAAAGTGTTGTGACTTATGAAGGTACACACGATATTCATTTATTAATTACAGGTATGGATGTAACAGGAATTCCTGCGTTTAAATAAAAATTAAAAACTAACTCAATTTAAAAAAGAGACTGTCTGAAAAGGCAGTCTTTTTTGTTTAATTTTTTTACCTTTGTAAACCGTTATTCATTTTAGGGAATAACGTTTTTTAACCAAGCTATATGCAAGATACTGTAAAATCTAAACAAAAATTAAATCAAAAATGGATAAAAGCTGCTGTTTTAGGAACGGTTTGGGCTGCATCAGAAATTGTTTTAGGTAGCTTTTTACACAATATTAGAATGCCTTTTAGTGGAAATATTCTTGTTGGAATTGCAATGGTTTTACTTATTTCTGCTAGTCATATTTGGCAAGAAAAAGGAGTAATTTGGCGTTCAGGATTGATTTGTGCTTTGCTCAAAACCATGTCGCCTAGCGCTATTATTTTTACACCGATGATTGCTATTTTTACCGAAGGTGTTTTGTTAGAAATGATGGTGAGATTATTTAAAAGAAAAAAAATAGGTTATTATTTAGGTGCTGCCTTGGCAATGTCATGGAATTTATTTCAAAAAATATTAATCATGATATTCTTTTACAGCATGAACTTGGTAAGAGTGTATGAAAAAATAATGAAATCAGCTGAAAAACAATTGCATCTGAATTTTGATTTAAAATGGATTCCTATACTTATTTTATTAGCAGTTTATATTCTTTTAGGTCTTGTTGTTGCTTATTTTGGAATTAAGGTAGGTAAACAATTATTAGATAAAAATTACCATCCAGATTTTACGAAATATCATGCTAAAGAATCGGTTAATTTTAGAAAAAACACCAAAGATTTTAACTATTCAAAATGGTGGCTATTCGCTAATTTATTAATGCCTATATTGGTGTTTTTAATTAAAGATTCTATTTCTTTTTATATTTGGATTGCCATTGTTATTCTTTTGGTTGTTGTTTGGTCAATTCGTTATAAACGTGCTTTAAGACAAGTAATGAAACCCAAATTTTGGATTTGGTTTGTGCTAATTACTATGCTAACATCTTTGTTGTTTTCAAATTATAACGATACTCAAAATGGTATAAATGAAGGCTTAAAAATTGGTTTGATGATGAATTTAAGAGCTATTTTACTTATTGTAAGTTTAACTACTATTGGAACAGAATTATACAATCCTAAAATTAGAAAATGGCTACAAAATGGTAGGTTTAGACAGCTTACTTTAGCTATTGAATTGTCTTTGGAGAGTTTACCAAATGTAATTGCAAATATGCCTAGCCTTAAAGCTATTGTTAAAACGCCTAGCATTGTTTTTTATCAGTTAGTTTGGCAAGCTAATGAACGTTTAAAATCAATTAAATAATGTTGATTATTAGTGGAAATAAAAATCAGGGTAAAACCATACAAATAAAACGTTTTGTAGTACTTTTACAAAATAGTAATACCTCTTTTTCAGGATTTTATTCCGAAAAAATTATAAATGATGCAACTGTTGTTGGATACGATATTGTAAGTCTTCCAAAAAAAGAAAAATACAAGTTTTTAAGAACTGTTGGTAATGAGAATCAACAAAAAATAGGGTCATTTTATATAGATGATTTTGCTTTAGCTGAAGGAGTTATCCAAATTAAAAAGGCTATTATCAATCAGCTTGATTTTTTAATTATTGATGAGGTTGGTAAATTGGAACTTAACAATAAAGGATGGTGTGCTGTCTTAGAAAGTGTATTTGCAGATTTTAAAGGAGAAATTATAATGACTGTACGTACGGAATTTGTAGAGAAAGTTATTCAAAAATGGAACTTAAAAAGTGTGCAAGTCATTGGAACAACAGAAGCGGTATTTAAAGCTTATATTTCTGATAAATCTATCTAATGTCATTTTAAAAATCAGAGCTATATTATACCTTTTATAGAACTATATTTTTTTCTGTGTAAATCTGTGATTTATTTGCGATTCTATTTTTCAAGTCTATTAAATATTTCAATTAGTCTAATATTTTAAGATATTAAGTATTTTTATAGTGTAAAATTAAATTAATAATGATTAAAATCAATTCACCCCTAAAAAAATAGGGTATTTATTGTTTATAAGTGTATTTTTGTTATTTTTGCCCTATTATTTTAATAAATTACAAAAATATTTAAAAAATGGCTACTATCAGATTTCATGCTTTAAAACAAACTTTTAATCGCAAACCCGTAAAATTTAAAGAAAAAGGAAAACATTCTAAAAATTTTGGAAAAAATGTTTTTAATTATCACGCTATGCGTCAGTTAATGACTAAAGAAGCATTTAAATCTGTTCAAAGTGCCATAGAACAAGGTACAAAAATTGACCGTAAAGTAGCAGACCAAGTAGCAAGTGCTATGAAATCTTGGGCTTTATCAAAAGGTGCAACACATTATACACATTGGTTTCAACCACTTACTGGAGCTACAGCAGAAAAGCACGATGCTTTTTTTGAGCCTGTTGAAAATGGAGGTGCAATAGAAAAATTTGGTGGTGGAGAATTGGTACAACAAGAACCAGACGCATCCTCTTTTCCTAACGGAGGAATAAGAAATACTTTTGAGGCTCGTGGATATACAGCTTGGGATCCTACTTCACCTGCTTTTGTGTATGGAACAACCTTGTGTATTCCAACAATTTTTGTAGCTTATACAGGTGAAGCTCTCGATTATAAAACACCTTTGCTCCGAGCTTTACAACAAGTAGATAAAGCAGCAACAGCAGTATGTAAATATTTTGATAAAAATGTAAAGAAAACCATTTCAACCTTAGGAGTTGAACAAGAATACTTTTTAATTGATGATGCTTTTGCAAAAGCTAGACCAGATATTACCATGACAGGTAGAGCCTTAGTTGGTCATTCGCCTGCAAAAGGACAACAACTTGATGATCATTATTTTGGTTCAATTCCAAACAGAGCCATGCAGTTTATGCGTGATTTAGAAACGGAATGTATGTATTTAGGTATTCCTGTAAAAACACGCCATAATGAGGTTGCTCCAAATCAGTTTGAGTTAGCTCCTGTTTTTGAAGAAACTAATTTAGCAGTTGATCATAACTCCCTTTTAATGGATGTTATGGAAAAAATTGCTACTCGTCATCATTTTAAAGTGTTGTTCCACGAAAAACCTTTTGCAGGAATTAACGGTTCTGGTAAACATAACAATTGGAGTTTATCAACCAATACAGGTGTAAATTTACTAAGTCCAGGAAAGACCCCTATGAGTAATTTACAGTTTTTAACTTTCTTTATCAATACTATAAAAGCAGTAAACGATAATGAAGAATTGTTAAGAGCGTCTATTGCAAGTGCGAGTAATGATCATAGGTTAGGAGCAAACGAAGCACCTCCAGCTATTATTTCAATATTTATTGGCGAACAATTAACCAATGTGCTACAAGAACTGAAAGGCGTAACTAAAGGTAAATTATCACCTCAAGAAAAAACGGATTTAAAGTTAAATGTTGTAGGTAAAATTCCTGATGTAATGTTAGATAATACCGATAGAAACAGAACATCACCTTTTGCTTTTACAGGAAATAAATTTGAGTTTAGAGCTGTTGGTTCTACGGCAAATTGTGCCAATCCGATGACAGTTTTAAATACTATTGTAGCTAAACAATTAAAAGATTTTAAAATTGAAGTGGATGCTTTAATTAAAGATAAAAATCTAAAGAAAGATGAAGCGATATTTAATGTATTGAGAGAGTATATTAAAAAATCTGAACGTATTTTATTTGAAGGAAATGGTTATGGAAACGAATGGGAAAAAGAAGCTAAAAAACGAGGATTGAGTAATAATAAATCTACTCCTTCTGCTTTAAAGGCAAAAATTTCTAAAAAATCAATTGCGCTTTTTGAAGAAATGGAAGTAATGAGTAAAGTAGAAAGCGAGGCTCGTTATGAAATTGAAATGGAAGAATATATGATGCGTATTCAAATTGAAGGCAGAGTTTTAGGTGATTTAGCCCGAAATCATATTGTGCCAACAGCTATTAAATATCAATCTGCTTTAATTAAAAACGCACAAGGATTAAAAGATATTTTTGGTAAAGAATATCAAGATATTGCTAAAGAACAATTATTGCTTATAAAAGATATTTCAGACCACATAACAGGAATAAAATCAAAAACAAAACAAATGATTGAGGCTCGTAAAAAAGCCAATAAAATAACTGATTTTGAAAAACAAGCAAAAGCTTATTGCGATAAAGTAAAACCTTATTTTGATGAAATTCGTTTCCATTGCGACAAATTAGAAATTATGGTAGATGATGAGCTTTGGCCATTGTCTAAATACAGAGAAATGTTGTTTACAAGATAATAAATTAGGATTAATTCATACCAAGAATCAAAGTCTCGGAGTGAGTTTTAGTGAGGGTTTCACTTTAAGTGAAGCCCTCACTAATCCGTTAATATAATACTCTTCGAGCCTTTACAAACGTATTCCTATAATAACGTTCGTTCATAGATGAAATAATCACACCTCTTTTTGTAGATGAATGAATAAAAAATACTTGTCCATTTTTGTGATTAGTTACCAATCCAACATGAGAAATACGTCTTGTTTTTCCTGTTGCAAAAAAAACTAAATCACCTTTTTTTACTCGTTTTAACAGTATATTTTTTCCTAGTTTTGCCATTTCTTTAGAAACTCTAGGAAGTTTTATGTTTTCCTTTTGGAAAGCAGTATAAACCAAGCCAGAGCAATCCATTCCTCTTTTGGTTACTCCTCCGTATTTGTAAGGTGTATTTAAAAACTGTTTGGCATTACGAACAATTTTTTCTGCTTTAGCATGGTGAATTTGTGTAGCGGTTATTTTTTGAGTTGATTTACAAGAAGCCATTAAGCTTATTAACAAAATAGTAAGGATTACTTTTTTCATTTTAAGCCCTCAATAATTAATTGAGCTGTTTTTTCACTTGCTCCTTGTCCGCCAAGAATATTTTCTAAATCGTAATAATCATTAAAAATTTGTGCTCTTTTCTTTTCATCTAAGATGAGTTGTAATTCTTTTTCTAAACGATTAGTGTTGAAGTCGCTTTGAATCAATTCGGTTACAACCTCTTTATCCATAATTAAATTTACCAAAGAAATATATTTAATTGTAATAATTCGTTTGGCTATTTGATAGGAAATATTGCTACCTTTATAACAAACTACTTGAGGCACTTTGAAGAGAGCCGTTTCTAAGGTTGCCGTGCCAGAAGTTACCAAAGCAGCATAAGATACAGAGAGTAAATCATAGGTTTTATTAGAAATAAAAGCTATTTTTTTGTCTTTAATAAAGGTTTTGTAAAAATCAAAATCCTGACTTGGAGCACCTGCAATTACAAATTGATAATCTTTAAATTTAGCTACCATTTGCAACATAACATGGAGCATTTTAGAAATTTCTTGCTTTCTACTTCCTGGCAATAAAGCAATAATGGGTTTGTTGGAGAGCTGGTATTTTTCTCTAAATTCTTGTTCGTCAATAGGTGCTTTATTAGCGATAGCATCAATTAACGGATGACCAACAAAAGTAACTTCATAGCCGTGTTTTTTATAAAAATCTTTTTCAAAAGGAAGGATAACAAAAAGTTGGTCTATATCTCGTTTAATTTTTTTAATTCGCCCAGCTCTCGAAGCCCAAACTTGAGGCGAAATGTAATAATTGGTTCTAAAACCTTCCTGTTTTGCCCATTTTGCAATGCGTAAATTAAAACCAGAATAATCTATAAAAATGATTACATCAGGATGGAATGTTTTGATATCTTCCTTGCAAAATTTTATGTTTTTAAAGATGGTTGTAATATTCATAAGTACCTCAATAAAACCCATAAACGATAACTCTTTATAGTGTTTTACTAAAGTTCCTCCTGCTTGTTGCATTAAATCTCCTCCCCAAAAATGAATGTCAGCATCTTTGTCTTTTTTAAAGATGGCTTTCATTAGGTTTGAAGCGTGTAAATCTCCCGAAGCTTCTCCTGCTATAATGTAATATTTCATTTAAGAATTCATTTTAAGCAAATATAAGTCGATTTTTCTTTTAATAGCAGTATATTTTTATCATAATTTAAGTTAAAGAGGTGTTTTTTAAGAAAAGTTTAATTTATTATTAACCTTCTGTTGTGATTCGTAACTAATGGAATAATATAATTTTGCTTTATTATTAACCAAATTTTTATTTTAT
>Ga0256840_1001600_pt1 | contig 20992 bp, 10 predicted proteins | sample 355202metaG_FD_185969 | JGI IMG/M metagenome (GOLD analysis project Ga0256840, IMG submission 185969) | Hydrothermal vent microbial communities from Mid Atlantic Ridge, Atlantic Ocean - 355-202 | ecosystem: Environmental > Aquatic > Marine > Hydrothermal vents | place: Atlantic Ocean: Mid...
GTGAAATATATATCATTGACCATTCGACTACAACCGCTGAAGCTGCCTCAAGCAAAGGAGGAAGGTATAAAAGAGGAGGAGACATACTGTATAGATGGGGCAATCCAATGGTCTATCGCCAAGGAACGGCTGCAGACCAAAAGCTTTTTGGGCCGCACTATCCACATTGGATTGGAAAGGAATTAAAAGATGAAGGTAAAATTATTTTATTTAACAATGGTGCAAATAGGTCGCCCAGTTTTTCAGAAGTTAATATCATAACACCACCGAAAAGTGATGTAGGGGATTATGATTACAAAGTTAATACTGCTTTTGGACCAATGAACCCTGACTATATTTATACCGCTCCTGAAAAAACAGATTTTTATTCTCCTTTTCAATCTAGCGCTCAGCGGTTGCCCAATGGAAATACATTTATTTGCAAGGGGAAGCAAGGGCATTTCTTTGAAATTGACATAAACGAAAATATTGTCTGGGAATATATCAGTCCAATTGGTGGCGCAAAAATTTTAAGTCAAGGAGAAAACCCTAAAGACTTTAGCACCAATGTATTTAGGGCAAAAAAGTATTGGAAGGAATATGAGGTATTTAAGGGCAGAGATTTATCTTCAGGGTCGCCCATTGAAAAGAATCCTGATTTGGGGTAGTGCAACACGCTGTAGGTAGAAGGCTTGATTTTGGCAATTATTTTTGCTTACTTGTCATATCGTAATAGATTACTCTTTAATTAAATAACTATGAACCCTAAATTTAGCCACCGCATTGCTTTGATGATTCTATTGATTGTATCATGCCAATTTTCGGTTAGTGCACAGCATATTGAAAGTTATAAATATGTTGGTTCAAAAGTAGCGCACACCAAGATTGTTCAGAATGAAAACAATTTCAATGGTTATACTAACTATTGGCACGACACATATACCAATACATATAGATACGGAAACCTTTTTAAAATGGCAGTGCCAGATGTTGAAAAATCTATTTTGCAAAGTAAAGTGGATATTGCGGAGGACATTGGATTAACAGGAATGGTCATGCAGGAGGGATTCGTGGATGGGTTGCTTTTGAGGGGGTACATTTCTTTAGACGAACCTTCTCTTAAAGAGTTGGAGAGTAACTTAAAAAAGGGAAATGTCTTGGTGTATGTCAATCCCGATTCAGATGTTGGCAAAAAAGTTAATGCAATGTTACCCCAAGAAAGTCGATGGATGGACAAACTAAAAAGCCACCAATTTGATGCAGAAGATTTTGTATTTACCAATGCTTTTTATGTTGAAAATGGTGATAAGAAATTATTTATTGTTAGTTCGAAGGATAAAGACATTCGTAATAAACTAAAAGCACAAATTGATAATACAAAGAAGGTTGTTGAAACATTCAATTTTCATAAAGGATGGTTTGGTGCTTATACACTCCTCAATAGTGTTACCTGCACAAAGGGACATCCACTTGAAGTGATGGGAGTAGGGATGAATGAAGGAAACAGCTGGTTTGTATTTGATGGGTATATGGATTTTTTATCAAAAGATCAAATTGCCGAATGGGTAGACGAAGTCAAACTTCCTATTGTGACAGATGTCGGTGCAGGCAAGGTTTATGGCTGCAATGATTATAACGGGTTTCAGATACAGCAAATGTATAATGATGAGTTATGGATAGATTTTGCCAAGGAAAAGGAAGGGTATGTATTTCGTCAGGTATGGGATACCCTTGCCGACCCATTTCATTATGATGGGTATTTTGCCAAAGAAGGAAATAAGGAACAAATTGACAAAGAAGACGTGCCGTTTGTTTTAAAAACGGGGATGTTAAATGACAATGCTTTATCGAGTATGGTATTGTTTATAGAAAAGGGAAAAAAATTGACGCGAGAAACCCTGTGGGAGGCCATCCTTGATAGGCGAGAAGTGGGTGTTTTGGAACAAGGGAAAATGATGGGTCCTGCGCTATATCGCAATGCGTTGCAGATGTTGGTATTGGATAGAACATATTTAGAGAAGTATTTTGGAGACCACATAAATATACGAGCGGTGACCAATGGTTATGGTTTGGAGGTAACAATTACAAATACGTCGAACACAGCAGTATCAGGAACTTTAGAATTAGCCCTTCCAGAAGCGTTAAAAGTAAAAGGGAAGTCTTCTGTTTTGATAAGCCTCCCTCCAGGAAGTACAAAAACACAGCATTTCACTTTACAGCTAGAAGCAAGTGCCATGGATAATACAAATCCAATCGCTGTACATTACAGTTGGAATGGAAAAAAGAAAAGCACCTTGATCATGCTAGACTTGCCACCAGCCATCTCAGTACACCGATTGTTGTACGCCCATGCACCAAAAGTAAGCTACCCTGTAACAATTCATAATTTCACAAACAAACCCTCCTTTCCTGTAAAAGTAGAGGTTGTTTCTATTGATAATGAGAAGGAAGTAATTTTTGCGACTTCTCAAACTTGCACCACAGCGATGGGTACATTTAAGGACATGTTGTTTGAATTAGAATTGCCCGCAGGGAATTATAAAGTTAAAGTTTCGGCTTTGGGAATTGACTATACATCGCAATTAGGAGTAGGGAAAGCTGAGGGAAAACCATATGTTTATGAGACGGATATAAATGGCAACGGAATCATGGAATATCGCATGGAAAATGACAGTGTACAAATCACCCTGCTCACCACTGGGGCTAGGGTAATTGAGTATATAATAAAAAGCCGTAATGACAATATTCTATTTAAACTTTGGCCTGAAAAAGCCATTGATGATAAACGTGCCTTTCGGAAAAGGGGGTATTATCCCTACGGTGGATTTGAAGATTTTCTAGGCCAAGGAAGCATGGAAACCCATCAGGTATATGATGCCGAAATTGTTAAAAAGGAAGGGGATTATGTACGTGTAAAAATGTGGACAGATTACTTTGGTAATCGTTTGGAAAAAACCTTCACACTTTATGGAAACTCGCCATTGTTAGAAGTACGGTTTGCTTTGACTTTTAAAAACCCAGAAGCGAATGTTTTGGGACCTCAACCAATTTTGGAGCTAGGAAAAAAACACTGGACTGAAGATGTGTTCATGGTTCCTGAATTAGACGGAGTCCATGAATTTAGAATGATGCCAGAAAAGTATTATGGCCAAGCGTTTTTTATTAAAGAGGGATGGAATGCGGGCTATGACACCAAAGAGGATATTGCTTTTGTTGGGGCTTTTCCTGTAGACCAACCCCTATTCTTGCATATGTGGATGAACCACCCAAGGAATCGGGATGCACAGCATTATTATATGGAATTTCAACCATGGTTGCCGATATTTCAAAAAAGCACCATGTATTTTTCATACTATATTTGGGGTGTGGGAGGTTCTTGGGAGAAAGGAGTGAAAGATTTGAGAGAAATGAACTTGATTACAACCCGATAAACAACTAAATAATGACCAACTTTAGAACCTATTTGTTATGATAAAACCTCAATTTTATTTCTTAGCCACTTTGTTTTTTGTGCTTACAGCTTTTTTGACTTTTGGAAAAGAAAGCAAAGAGGAAAAACTAAAAATCGTTAAAATAGAATTGGGCTATCCAAATCCTTCCATACCTTTTTATCATTTTCTAGTAGAGGCAGAATTGCCAAGAGCTTCAATGATTGAAGTGGAGGCAGCAGTAAATGGCAAGACACTTCGGTTTACAGATTTACATAATGCAGGTGATAATTCTGACATAAATACTCCTGCCTTGACACACCGTCCTCCGTCCGGGTACGGATTGTCACAGGATGGAACCTTTTATAAGAACCCACATATTGTAGGTTGGGTAAAGTGGGAACCAGGAAAGGAGTACAAGATTCGTATCAAGGTGAAAATGAAAAAAAAGATTCAAGGATCAAAAGAGGATTTATATCTGGTGGCAACCAAAAGCATTACAGCCTCAGCAGAAGTTCCAGTTTTTGATAGCGCATGGAAAAACTATAAATCAATAGTGCTATCCGAAACTGCAGGGTTGGAGCGTAAGGGAGAGCCTATTGAAGTTTTACTTCCTTTCTACCTTGATGAGTCCGAGCACCTTAAACGAGTTGTTAGAGTTGTATCTGTTGATCCAGTAACACATGTGTTGACGGAAGTGCCAAGTCAGGTGTATGATATTAAAAAGTTTTTGAAAAAAGATGATCTTGCGCCAGACAGCAACGGTAACCCCACACGTAAAACTCCATTGTGGATGCCTACCGTAAGCGCCCGTGTTGCCTTCCTTGCCGATGTGCCTGCGAAATCGAGCAAGGTGTTTTTAGTCTATTATAATAATAGTGATGCTTTGGCAAAAATATATAAAACAGATCTCCGTGTACAGGGGGAGGCGCCAGGGTTGCACATAGATAACGATAATTATTCTATCGTATTACACCCAAATTCTGGGCACTTAGATCAAATTACGTTGAAAAGCAAACCGCAAATACCTTTGTTTCATCGAATGGAAACAAATGGCGCCATACACTGGAATCCAGGAATTTATGCACCGCCACGTCCGTGGACACATACGGCAGATTGGAAGCCAGCGAAGCATACAAATTTTATGGCGGGATCAGTTATTTCTACAACGGAAATGTGGGGTAATTTAAGAGAATTCCCTGAGGTTGATGCGGCAGTTCGATATGAGTTCTATCCGGGAGTGCCTTATTTTGTTAGTACCACTTCCATGAGAATCAATGAAAGGATTGATTGCATTGCCCTGCGAAATGGAGAAATAGTATTTAAACGTGAGCAGATGACCCATGCGGCTTGGTACGATATTATTACAGACAGTATTATTGTATATAATGTCAAAGAAATGCCTGATCTCACGGATTTGCACATGGAAGCTGATGTCCCATGGATTACGTTTTATAATGAGGAGACGGGCATCGGGTTTAGTGGCATACAGTTGAGTTATGCCAATGCAGGATTAGAATCAAGACCAAGATTACTTAATCCTTATATGTACATTACTGGCGGTCCGTGGATTTATTGGTCGAGAGCATTGTCATTAAGCTTCTTGTCTTCCAACATGCAACAAGTGATTCCTGCTTTAAAAGGCAATTTCTTTGAGGAAAAATGGGCATACCTTACTTATGAGATTGACAAAGGAGAGAAGCCTTACGCACCTGTTCTCTATTGGCAAAAACGCTTGAAAAATCCTTTGAGGGTTAGGCTAGTAGAAGAGGTGGACGAGCGGGTGTCTAGAACTGTTCACGAAATATTCATTGACGAAGGTAAGAGTGGCTGGGAAAACAGGGCTGCTGGTAAGCATTGATTTTTAACTTTTAGGCGGATTATAACAAGTGGCGGTGTAAATTTTTTAAGGTTTTGAAAAAAAATCACATGGATTCACAAGATGGAACACCCCTAAAAGCGATAAAAACATGTCGTATAGCTTTCATTTCATTCCGAATAGCGAATTTAATTTTTTTCCCCAATTAATTTGTACTTATTGCGATATAAAAGATTACATTTATGTTAAACTAAATTTAAAAACAATATGAAGAAACTATTACTTTCCTGTGTTGTATTATTACTGTTTTCCTTTGGAAGCAATGTAATTGCACAGAACATTACTGGTAAAGTTATCAGTGGTGACGACAACTCTGGGATACCTGGAGTGAATATTATTGTAAAAGGCACTAGCAATGGTGTTATTTCTGACGTGGATGGAAACTATTCCATTGACGTGAAACAAGGAGAGGTATTATCATACTCTTTTGTGGGTTTTGTAGGCAAAGAAGTGACGGTGGGGACACAAAGCAACATTGATGTAACGTTAAATGCTGACGTAGAACAACTTGGAGAGGTTGTGGTAACTGCTTTGGGAATAAAGCGTAAGGAACGAACTTTAACTTTCGCTCAACAAACAGTGAAAGGAGATGAACTAACTAAGACCAGAGATGTCAACTTCGTGAATAGTTTTTCTGGTAAGGCGGCAGGTGTTGAAATTAGAAAAAGTAGTTCAGGTCCAGGAGGATCGACGAAAATTCAAATTAGAGGTAGCAAATCCCTAAGTGGAGATAGTTCGCCATTATTTGTAATAGATGGTATTCCGATGGTTAATAACAGAGGAAGTCAGCCACACTTATGGGATGGAGTAGACCAAGGGGATGGGTTATCACAACTTAATCCTGATGATATAGAGAGTATTAGCATATTAAAAGGAGCAAATGCGGCGATATTGTATGGCAGTCAAGGGGCAAATGGAGTCGTGGTAATAACTACTAAAAGTGGTAAGGAAGGAGTTTCTACGGTTCAAGTAAATTCAGGGATTACTTTTGAGAAGATTATTGAAACCCCAGAACTTCAGTATAGATACGGGAGTGAGGGAGGAACCAAAGAAAGCTGGTCTACTACAAAAGGCAATTATAATGATAGTTTTGTAAAGGATTATTTTGAAACGGGGGTAAACTTTTTTAACTCCATCTCAGTTAGTGGTGGTAGCGATAAGACACAGGCATATATTTCTTATGCTAACACTTCATCATCTGGTGTTACACCATTCAATAAATACGCTAAAAACAATTTGACTTTTAAGCAATCAACAAAGTTGTTTAATAATAAGGTTAAAATAACTTCAAATATTATTCTGGCTCAAGAGAGGACGGATGGACGAAATCGTGCAGGTTACTACAACAACCCACTAACAGGGTTATATTGGTTCCCTAGAGACAGAGATTTTTCTGAGTTTAAAAATAACTATAGTGTATTTAATGAAGAGAGAATTACTAATGAGCAAAATTGGTTCATTCAGGATCATCTTCAGTCTAATCCTTATTGGCTTTTAAATGAAGAATCACAGGAGGACAAAACAAACAGAGTCATTTCTAGTCTAAATCTGGACTATAGTATAAATGAAAACTTTAAATTTCGGGTAAGGGGGAATTATGATTATTCGGTAAAGGAATTCAACAACCAACGTAATACGGGTGGGAATACCACTACAGTTCCATCTAAGGGGCGTTGGATATATTCTAAATATGATGATACCAGTGTATATTTTGATGGCATATTGAGTTATAACAAAATATTTGGTGATATTACTCTAAGTGCTTTGGTCGGGGCGAGTTACCAAAAAACAACTTTTGGCAATGGTGTTAGTGTAGATACAGGAGGTAGTGCAGATGGTTTAATCTTTGCAAATGAGTTTAATTTTCAAAATTTGTTAGGAACGGTGCAGGTACAATCCACGCTCAATAGTAGGATAGAGAAACAAGGGATATTTATAAATGCTGAATTTGGTTATAAAGAGATGTTGTTTCTGGATATAGCGGGGAGAAATGATTATGCTTCTACCTTAGCACTCACAGGAAATGATTCGTATTTTTATCCTTCCTTTGGCCTAACAGGTATTATAAGTGAAATGTTTGAAATGCCTGACTACGTTAGTTTTGCAAAAATAAGGGCGTCGCTTGCAAAAGTAGGTAACGAAGTGCCTTTTAATAGTATAAACCCAAGACACCGGGTGACATCAAGTGGTGCTGTTGAATTCAACACAACCAAACCATTTTTTGATGCCAAACCTGAAATTATTAGTACTTTTGAGTTTGGATTAGATTGGAGGTTTTTTCGTGACAGGTTAGGGTTGGATTTTACCTATTACAACATCAATAGTCAGGATCAATTTATCAGAATAAATGCCCCAATTGAAGATTATACTTCCTTTTTCGTTAACGCAGGAGAAATTACAAACAAGGGTATTGAACTCACACTTAAAGGAAAGCCAATTGTGAGCAATACTTTTACCTGGTCAACGGCTCTTAACTATTCGAAGAATAAAAATACAATAGTGGAATTACACCCTGATGTTCAAAGCATTGGTCAAGGCGGTTCTGAAGGGATACGAATCAACCTAGTAGAGGGGGGTTCTATTAGCGATATTTACGCACGTAAGTTTCAAAGAGATGATCAAGGAAGAATTATGTTAGATGAGACTGATGGAAGACCTTTGAGAACTTCGGAGAGAGAATTAATTGGCAATGCAGAACCTAATTATATTATAGGATTGAGTAATAATTTTGATTATAAAAATTGGTCTTTAAGCTTTCAAATTAATGGTAAATTTGGAGGGTACTCTGTAAGTCAAACAGAAGCCCTGCTAGACGGGTACGGGGTTTCTGAAAGATCAGCAGCAGCTAGAGACAGGGGTTATGAAAACATTAATGCTGTACAGAATGGACAGGCAGTATCACAAATTGACCCATTTACGTATTATGATGCCATTGGCGGAAGAAATGGTATTGATGAAGCTCATATATATTCTAGAACAAGTGTAAGGTTAAATCAATTGGCAATTTCTTACAAAATTAATGTTGAGAGATTAGACTGGCTTAAAAATGCATCAATATCTTTTATAGGCAATAACCTTTTTTATTTTTATAAGGATGCACCATATGATCCAGAGCTATCTGTTGGCACGGGTAGAAATAATGCAGGGATTGACAATTTTAATCTACCTTCAACAAGGACTTATGGTCTAAACTTAAGTTTAACATTTTAATTTGTAGTAATGAAAAAAGTAATATATATATTTATTGTTGCACTATTGGTTAATTTAGGTGCATGTACTGATGATTTTGAGGAATTGAATCAAAATCCCTATCAGATTTCGGATAAATCTTTAAAGCAAGACTTTAATAATGTTGGCGCTTTTTACCCGCCAATGTTGCAGAACTTATTTGGTCATCAAATAGAGCATAACTTATCACACGACTCTTGGGTGCGACATTTAGCAACACCTACACCATTTGTTGGAGGAATTAATAATACAACGTATTATATTAGGTGGAACACCTATTGGAATAGAATCTATGGTAGGATAATGTCTCCGTCAAGTCAGGTGATGAAAGTTGCTGAAGCAGAAGGTTATCCAGTATTTGTGGAGTGGGCAAAATTAATCAGGATATTGGGCATGTCTAGGTTAACTGCATATCATGGTCCTGTAATCTTTACGCATTTTGGTGAAGAACCAGCGCTATACGACTCTGAACCTGCCCTTTACAATGCGTTCTTTACGCAGCTTGATGAAATTCAAACTGTGTTTAGTGCAAATACTGATTATACTGGCTTGGCAAAATTTGATGCCAGCTATGGTGGTGATATTAATAGCTGGATTAAGTTGATTAATAGTATGCGCTTAAGACTAGCAATGCGTATTTCAAAGGTTGACCCTGCTTTGGCTAAGCTCCAAGGCGAAAAAGCATTGAGCGATTCAGGAGGGCTAATTGAAGCTAACGGCGATAACTTTATGGTTTCCTTATATGGAGCGGTTTTTCCGCCCGTAACTATCAGTTTTGGTTGGGGTGACACTAGAATGAGTGCCACAATGGAATCTGTATTAATTGGGTATGATGACCCTAGAATTTCAAAGTTTTTTGATCCAATTACAGATGTTGACGGAGTACTGCCAGATGTTTCTGACCACCCAAGTTACCCATACAAGGGGATAAGAAATGGCGCTGAATTGGTTGCCAAGGGGGACAGGTTATTTTATTCTAATATTAGTTCGGATTTTAAATCAGTTGGTAATAGACGTTTTTTTACAGCAGCTGAAACACATTTTTTAATGGCCGAAGCAGCATTAAGAGGTTGGGTAACTAATGCTTCAGCACAGGTTCATTACGAGACAGCTGTAAGTCTGTCCTTTGAAGATTGGGGGGCTGGAAGTGCTGCTAATTATCTAGCAAACAATTCGGGTTTACCTTTGGATTATAATGACCCCCAAGCTGAAGGAGATATAAATGATTTTGTGAGTAGAATAAATGTTACAGTAAAATGGGATGATGCAGCAACTAACGAAATTAAATTAGAGAAATTAATGACTCAGAAATGGATTAATGGATATACCAATTCTATTGAAGCCTGGGTAGACCATCGCAGAACAGGATACCCAAAGCTGCCATATAATTATAAAAATGATAGTAATAGTGATTGGGGAGTTATTGCTGCAGACGACTTTTTAAGGAGACAAGTATTCGTTACGAGTCAACGTGAAAATAATGCTTCGTCCGTTGCTGAGGCAACTGGTTTTCTTGGCGGACCTGATGAAATTGGAACAAGACTTTGGTGGGATACGGGAGGTCCTAATTTTTAGTAGCAAACGTAATGTATTTAATAAAGCGACCTCTAATTCATGAATTAGAGGTCGCTTTATTATTCATAATTTTATTAAATAAAAGTATTTTCCCGTAGGGAGAATTTAGTCTTCTTATTTAACTAAATTTATTTTTTGAAGTTGAGACTACGTTTTTAATTTCATTTTACATATTTCTATTTTAACCTTATGATAAAGCTGTTAAAACAAATATCAACAATTTTGGTTCTAGTAACTTTGGTTTGTGCTTGTGGTAAGGAAGTAGAAGTTAAAGAAGAAACGGAGACACTCTTTTCCATGATCTCTGTTGACCATTCTAATTTAATTTTTAAGAATAGTGTAACTCAAACTAAAGAGAATAACCATATTATAAATTCAGCATTTATCTCGGGAGGAGGCGTTGCTGTAGGAGATATAAATAATGATGGGCTACAGGATATTTTTTTAACAGGGAATCAGGTAAGGGATAAACTTTTTTTGAACAAAGGGAATTTTAAATTTGAGGATATTTCTTTGGCATCAGGAATAAGCAAAGATAAAAAGTGGTCTTCCGGCGTTACTTTTGTTGATATTGATAATGATGGAGATCAAGATATTTATGTTTGTAGAAACGTTTATCTTGAAAATGAAAAGAGTGCCAATCAGCTATACATAAACAATGGAGACCTGACTTTCACAGAACAAGCAGAATTATTTGGATTGGCAGATAAAGGGTTTTCAATGCAGGCTTTTTTTTCGGACTTTGATAAGGATGGGTTAATTGATTTGTATGTTGTCAATCAACCGCCAAGTATCCCAAATATTGGAGATAAATTGAACTACTCCCAGTTTTCGGATATTACATTTAGTGATAGATTGTATAGGAACGTTGGGAATGGTAAATTTGTTGACCATACTATTGAAGGGGGTATTAGAAACTTTGGATTTGGATTATCTGCTTCAGTTGGAGACCTGAACAAAGATGGTTGGCCTGATATTTACGTCACAAATGATTTTGATGTTGCAGACCATATGTACATTAATCAGCAGAATGGCACATTTGTAGATAGTATTCGTCAGATGACCAAGCATATTTCTAATTTTAGCATGGGAAGTGATATCGCTGATTACGATAATGATGGAAACTTAGATGTGATGGTAGTCGACATGATGGCAGAAGATCATAAACGTGTTAAGACACACATGGGAGGTATGCAACCTGAAAAATTCTGGGAAATTGTTGACAAAGGAGGACATTACCAGTATATGTTTAATACGCTACAAAGAAATAATGGAAATGGAACATTTAGTGAATTAGCACAACTGGCAGGGGTTACAAGTACAGATTGGAGTTGGGCTCCTTTATTTGCAGATTTTGATAATGATGGCTATAAGGATCTTTTTGTGACAAATGGGGTGAAAAGTAATAATCGCAACAGCGATTTAATTGTAAAGTATGAAAAAAAATTGGATAGCATACGAAGAAATGCCCTGCAAAGGGGCATAAATCCAAAAAAACTGATTGATGTGATGGATTTTGTAACTATTGCACCTACGGATAAACTGGCTAACTATATTTATAGGAACAATGGTGACTACACGTTTAGTAACAGCGTTAAAGAATGGGGAATGGATGTGCCAACCTTGTCAAATGGAGCGGCATACGCAGATTTTGATAATGATGGTGATTTGGATCTTGTAGTCAATAACATCGATGAAAACGCAATGCTATTCAAAAATAATACAAGGGAAACTGGAGGTGGTAATTACTTACGATTTAAATTGAATAAAAATAAGAATAATTATGGCACAAAAATAGTATTGTATGACTCTGATAAAATATGGCAAGTTAGCTACCTTTCTAATGGAAGAGGATACATGTCAAAAAGCGAAGACATTATACATTTTGGGGTAGGGGATAAAAATATTGTAGAAAAAGCAGTAATTAAATGGTATGATGGCTCCACAACTGTTCTTCGAAATGTAGTTGTTAATAAAGTACATGAGATTTATGGATTAACTAAGGATACTGAATGTATTTCAGATATTCCAAAGGACGGTGTGTTATTTAAAGAGATAACTACATCACTAGGGCTAAACAACGCAAGACACAAAGAAAATAGTAATGATGATTATAAGTGGGAAGTATTATTGCCGCATAAAATGTCCCAATTTGGGCCCTCAATAGCTGTAGGCGATATTAATGGCGATCGGCTTGAAGATTTCTTTTTGGGAGGAGCGGCTGGATATTCAGGGATGTTTTTTATACAAAATATGAATGGTACTTTTAGCAAAATTGGAGAAGGAGCATGGTCTCAAGATAAGGCAAGTGAAGACATGGGGATAGCCTTGGTTGATGTTGATGGGGATAAAGATTTAGATTTGTTTATTGTAAGCGGCGGGAATGAGTTTGATGAGGGAGATAATGCGCTGCAGGATAGGTTATATATCAATAATGGGCATGGTAAGTTTAGTAAAAAAAGTAATGGTATTCCAAAATACCTAACAAGTGGATCATGTGTGTTGCCATACGATTTTGATAATGACGGTGATATGGATTTATTTATTGGAGGTCGGTTGATTCCAAGAAAATATCCCCTTCCAGCGAACAGTCATTTATTGGAAAATAAAGGAGGGTATTATATAGATGTTTCCAAAGAAAAAATACCTGGGTTGATCAATTTAGGTATGGTAACTTCGGGAAGTTGGTTTGATTATAATAAAGATGGGCTAGAAGATTTAATCGTTGCTGGAGAATGGATGCCAATCACAATATTCATGCAATCTGCAGATGGTAAATTTGAGAAACAAATATTAGATGGATTGAATGAAAGCTCAGGATGGTATTATGCTGTTGAAACAGCGGATATGGATAATGATGGGGATGAAGACATAGTGGTAGGCAATCTAGGGCTGAATTGCAAATACAAAGCATCAATAGAAGCCCCATTTGAAGTGTATAGCTACGATTTTGATGAAAATGGAGAGTTGGACATTGTTTTAAGTTACTATGAGCATGGTGAGTCCTACCCGGTAAGAGGAAAGAGCTGTTCAACACAACAAATACCAATGCTAGGCGAAAAATTCAAATCATACGAACAATTTGGAGGTTCCAATTTGGCAAATATTTATGGGAAATCATTAGAGAGTGCGCTAAATTTGAAATCTAAAACGTTTGCTTCGGCATATATTGAAAACTTGGGAAATGGAAAATTTAGGGTTAAGCAGTTACCTGCTTTAGCACAGACATCTTCTGTTAACAGCATACTATTGAAAGACTATGATTTGGATGGCAATAAGGACATATTAATTGTTGGTAATTTATATCCCGTGGAGGTAGAAACACCTAGAAATGATGCCAGTGTTGGGCTATTTTTGAAGGGTAGCGGAAAGGGTAATTTTTCCCCATTCTCTATTGCTAAGAGCGGGTTTTTTGCACCTAAAGAAGCGAAGGATATGAAATGGATTAAAGTAGGCAATAAAGAAGTTGTTTTAGTCGCAAATAATGATGATTTTCTTCAGGCCTTTGAGGTTATTCCCCCTAAAATTTCTATAGAATAAACGATAACCTATAGATACGTAAGAATACCCTTTCGAAAATCACAGCATTAAATGGCTTCGTAAGAAATTTTTTTTAAAAACAACCAAACAAATAGCCTAGAAGCCCTAATTCCTTGTAATTGTGTGGATATTTCTTTCTTTTTGATGTTTTAACGATAGGAGACATTACATTTTTATATATTGCAATTATCTTTAGAACCAAACAAGCCCGATTGTTATGGGCTATAATATTAGCAAAAACTATGATAAATAAAAAATCAACTGTTGAACGGAGAGCAATGATTATTAAAGAACTAGATCTTAATGGGAGGGTTAATGTCAGTGAGCTAAGTAAAAAATTCAATGTCAGTGAAGTGACGATTAGAAATGACTTAGCGCAACTTGAAAAAAAGAATATTTTAATTAGAGCAAGGGGTGGAGCATTAAAAATAGACCCGGTGGGCATCGATTATCATATTTCCGAAAAGGACAAAATCAACATTAAGGCCAAGCAGGCAATTGGACGTAAGGCAGCGGAATTTGTGAATGAAGGGGACACAATCATGATTGATTCTGGCACTACTGCTATGGAATTGGTAAGGAATTTGCGAGAAAGAAAAGAGTTAACCGTTATTTCAAATGCATTAAATATTGCAAACCAACTTTCAAAAAACAGTAATATTAGTATTATAATTCCAGGGGGATTTCTTAGAAATAAATCATTTTCACTTGTAGGTACACCTGCTGAAAAAAGCTTGAGAAACTATTTTTGTGATAAATTATTTCTAGGTGTGGATGGGCTGGATATTGACTATGGCTTGTCAACCCCTAACATTGAAGAGGCGCATTTTAATAGTACCATGATAGAAATGTCCAATCAGGTTATAGTGCTGGCAGATTCAAGTAAAATATACAAAAGAAGCTTGGCTTTCATATGTCCAATATCAAAAATCGACATTATAATAACGGACAGTGGGATTACTAATGATCAAAAATCGGCTCTTGAAAGTATAGGAATTAAAATGGTGATAGTATAGATTATGGTTTCCAATTTGGAAGTTTAAAATAACTTAGGATAAACATGCAGGAGTTAACGCGCACCACGGTAAAGACAGTGCAATACCCAACAAAAGTCATTCAATTTGGAGAGGGAAATTTTTTGCGAGCGTTTGTTGACTGGATGATAAACCACCTCAATACTAATGCCAAGTTTCAAGGAGGTGTAACCATTGTCCAACCTATCAGGAACGGAATGGTGGAAGCTTTAGAAAAACAAGAAGGTCTATACCATCATTTGTTAAGGGGGATATCAAAAGGGAAAACAATTAATGACATACAATTAATATCTTGTGTTCAAAAGTTAATCAATCCGTTTAAAGAATTGGAAGACTATTTTGATCTTGCTAAAATTGATACCGTATCATTGGTAGTATCTAACACTACAGAAGCAGGTATTGTATTTGATGAAAATGACACACCAAACGAAAACGAATTAGCAGATACTTTCCCTGGTAAACTCACCCAATTGCTTCAAAAAAGATTTGAGCACTTTAGCGGTGATCCTTCGAAAGGACTCGGCATAATTCCATGCGAATTAATAGATAGAAATGGGGATCAATTAAAAAGTGCAATACTAAGGTATGCCAAACTTTGGAACCTTTCCGCTGATTTTGTTGGCTGGATACATAATGCCAACCATTTTGGCAACACATTGGTAGATCGAATTGTCACGGGTTTTCCAAAAGAGGAAATTGATGAAATTCAGAAAAGAATCGGTTTTAATGATAAACTCGTTGTAGCATCGGAAGCCTTTCACCTTTGGATTATTGAGGGTTCTGAGGAGTTACAAAGAATATTTCCCGCCCATAAGCATGGATTAAATGTAAAATATGTTTTAGACCAAACACCCTATCGGGTTCAAAAAGTAAGAATCTTGAATGGCTCACATACAAGTATGGTGGCAGTTGCTATACTTGCAGGATTAAAAGCGGTAAGGGAAACGATAGAGGACAAGAACTTGGGGATATTTTTCAAGGGAATGATTTTTGAAGAAATAATTCCAACCATTGATTTACCAAAAAGCGAATTAGAAGTATTTGCGAATGACATTATTGAAAGGTTTGAAAATCCTTTTATAAATCATGAGTTAGTGTCTATTTCTCTTAATTCCATTTCAAAATTTAAGGTAAGGGTACTGCCTACCATCGAAGATTATATCACAATAAAGGAGGAAGCACCTGAAAGACTTTGCATTGCTTTTGCAGGGTTGATAAAACTATACTTGCTTGGAGCAAGTGGAAAGCTTATCCAACTGAAAGACAAAGAAGAGAACATTCTGTTTTTTAAAAAACTAAATGATATCAATGACGAAAGCGTGGTGGAAGAAGTACTTTCAAATAAGGTGTTTTGGGGTAAAAACCTTACCGAAAATAAAGTGCTGCTGTCAGCGGTAGTTGAATCTTTTAAGGCAATTAACAAGAAGAGTATTGGTCAATTGATAGCATCAACCTTATCCTAACTCAGGTTATTACATACCAGAAAAGTATCCGATTAATTTTCCGTACATGATATACACCAACACACAGATTAATACAAACCCAATAAGAGCAAGTAGATTTTGCAGCAGTGTGTTTTTGTAATCACCCATGACATCTTTGCTATTGGCAATCAACATCAAGCCAATGGCGATGAGTGGCACAGCGAGCATGGATGAAGCTTGCGCTAATATTAACGAATAAACAGCACTGCCCCCATCGCTTGTCACATACATGGCAATCCCCATTCCTGCTAGTAGGATCAAAACTGTAAATGCTTTCGGCATTTTTTCATCCATAGACCTGCCTAATCCAAGCCCATCTGATAGAAGACCACCGCCAATTACTGCATTGACAAGAAGCGAGGAAAAAGCAGCAGCAATAAAACCAAGTGCGAAAATATACTTTGCATAACTTCCCAAAAGTGCTTCTAATTGTATCGCCATTTCAGCAGCAGAGTTAACAGTAATACCCAAAGGTTTTAGTGTAGCGGCTGCAGTTACTATCACTAGTACCGACATCAATGCCAACAGAAAAACGCCAAAGTTAGAGTCCTTTATGCCTTTATCTTTATCTTCTAATTTCCAACCCTTTTTTTGAACCAAATAGGATTGATATATAGCACAGTGGAGAACAAATGTAGTGCCGACGATTGCTGAAAACTGACTGAAGTTATCCATCGAAAACCTACTAGGCACAAAGCCTGCTGCTGTGGCGATAAGATTAGGTTTAATAAAAATAAGATTGACTATAAAAGCAGCAATCATCAGTATCACCATAAACATCATCAGCTTTTCTAAGGTCTTGTATAAATTTTTGGCAAAGAAAATAAGGATAATTGCAAAAGGCGTAAATAGCAGTGGCCATAGTTTGGCATCAATTCCTGTGAGGGCTTCCATTCCCATACCAACGCCCAAATTATTTCCAAATTGAAAACTTAAAGCAGCCAAGAAAGAACTGATACCTATCAATGCAGCAAACCACCTTCCATATTTTTCAGCAATTTTTCCAAGGATGGATGCACTATGCAATATCCCAAACCGAGTGCTCATATTAGAATATACAGCCATCGAAATTGCAGCAATTAGAATTACCCATAAAAAATCATACCCTTGGGTGGCGCCAATTTTAGTTGAAGTGGTAATGCTTCCAGGTCCCAAAACAACGGCAGCAACAATAAACCCGGGTCCAATAGTTTTAAAGAAGCCTTTTAATTTTTGAATCATTTTATTTAGTTTCTAGTTGTTTTGATAACCTTACTTGAAATTAATAATTTCATTAAAGTTAAAGTGATATCCCTCTTTTCCAAGGGATAAAATCATCTTGTCCCAATTTTACTGCTTTTGGAATTATATTTCCATTGGCAACTTGAATGATGTATTCAAGAATTTCTTCTCCTTTTGTTATAATAGTATCTTCCCCAGTAATAATTGTTCCTGTATTTATATCAATAATATCCTCCATTTTTTCAGATAGCTTGTGATTACTGGAAACCTTAATTACCGAAGTGATTGGATTCCCAGTTGGGGTGCCAAGTCCAGTGGTAAAAACAATAATATTAGCGCCCGAACCAGCCAGAGCGGTTGTGCTTTCCACGTCATTTCCTGGCGTACACAGTAAGTTTAATCCAGACTTTGTTACCCGTTCAGTGTAGTCTAATACTTCTACAACGGGTGAAGTCCCACCTTTTTTAGCAGCACCGGCAGACTTCATGGCATCAGTAATTAGTCCGTCCTTAATATTACCTGGAGAAGGGTTGTTCTTAAATCCAGAACCTACAGCAATTGCTTGCTTGGCATAGGTTTGCATCAGTGAGGTAAACCTTTCGGCATCTTTTTTAGTAACACACCTATTGATTAAATCTTGTTCCACGCCGTTCAGTTCTGGAAACTCAGATAGAATAGGACTGCCACCCAATGCCACCAATAAATCAGAGGCATAGCCCAAAGATGGATTGGCAGAAATACCCGAGAAGCCATCAGAACCGCCACATTCCAGACCCACTACCAATTTGCTCAAGGGAGCAGGTTTTCTCACTGTTTTATTGGCTTCTATCAGACCTACAAAAGTTTTTTTTATTGCGTCTTCAATAAAAGCTGGTTCGCTGCTACTTTGTTGTTGCTCTAGGATATAGATAGGTTTAGAAAAAGAAGCATCTTTTAAGGCAATGGCATCTTGAATCATTTTTATCTGAGCGTTCTGACATCCTAAGCTGAGGACTGTAGCGCCTGCCACATTCGGATTGGTAATATAACCTGCCAGCAAGTGGCACAACGCTTCTGCATCCTCTCGAGTTCCTCCGCAGCCTCCTTCATGCTTGAGAAATTTGATGCCATCAACATTTGGAAATACCCTATTTTTAATAATTTCATCGGCAGGTTGAATAAGGGATGTTTCCATTAAATCTGCGAGTGGCACACCTGATTTGTACTGAGAGATTAAGGAAGCAGTATTTACTGAAAAGTCTTTGGAAGACAAATAACCAAGGGGTTCTAGCAAGGCATCTTTTAATACATCCACATTACGGTTTTCGCAAAACGTTAGTGGGACAATAATCCAATAATTACTAGTTCCAACTTTACCATCAGCCCGATGATATCCATTAAAAGTTTTGTTCTTCCATTTGCTAATATCTGGGGCTTCCCAATTTATTTTTTCTTGGCGACTATCAAATTCACTAGAGGCATGCGCTACATTATCAATTGTGATGGCAGCACCTTGCGCAATCTGTTTTGTTGCAACACCAATCAAAACGCCATACATAATTAACTTGTCACCGACGGTGTAATCATGCAGTGCAAATTTATGCTTGGCTTGAATCTCTTGCTGTAAATTTCCCACAATGTCCTGAATGGAAAATGGTTCTCCTTTTTTAAGATCACTTAAGGCAACAATTATATTGTCCTTGGGATGAATTTGCAAGTATTTTTTAAACATATATTTCTAAAAACATAAATACTAATGTGTATTATCATAAACGACATTGCCACCAACAATGGTTTTCACAATCTCTAGTTTCCCAGCGTCAAAGCTAAAATATATAAGATCGGCTCGTTTCCCTACCGCTATTTCTCCCCGATCGTTGAACCCTAAAGCGCTTGCAGGGTTTATTGTACTCATGTCAATCGCCTCTTTCAAAGAGCACCCAGTAAACTTAATAATATTTTCAATGCCTTTGGTAACTAAAAAGGAAGCGCCTGCCAAAACATTTTCTTTGGGCATCATAATTGCCCCCTCTTCTGTCACTACAATGTCCTGACCAAAATCGGAGTAGTTACCAGCAGGCATTCCTGCCCATCGAGTGATATCAGAAACCAAAATTGTTTTGTCAACGCCTTTTACTTTATAAAAAGTACGTACTTCTTCTCTTGTAAGATGGAAGCCATCCACAATGAGGCTTGCAAATAATCTGTCTTCCGACAGCTGTGGCCAAATCGGATTATGATGTCGGTGAATGGTATTGGCACAGCCATTTCCCAAATGAGTAGAAATTGATGCGCCGAGTTTAACAGCTTCGTTTATTTGAGCAGTAGAAGCATTGGAGTGACCTATGGCAACTATGATATTGTTATCGATGCATTTTTTGATAAAGTCCATGGCGCCCTCTAATTCTGGCGCAACAGTTACTTCCTTAATCCGTTTTCCAGAAGCAAAATACCAAGCCTCAAATTCTTCCCAATTTGGATTACGAATATGGGCAAGGTTGTGTGCTCCTCGAAAACCATCGACAGGAGAGATGTATGGTCCTTCCAAGTGAAACCCAGGGATGGACTGCGCTAATTGTTCATCGTCCAGAATTGCATTCAACTTTTTAAAATTTCTTAATAGCACTTCATTAGATTCTGTCGTCAGGGTGGGCATATATGTAGTGATGCCATTTTTCCAAAATGCTTGTGTTATTTTTTTTACTTGTACGGCATCTAAATTATCTCCAACAAATGAATGCGATAAGTAACCATTGACTTGATGATCTATTAACCCAGGAGCGACATAAATAATTCCTTTTGTATTTATACGCTCTTTGGGATTCCTAATGATATCACTAATTTTCCCATCTTTTATTTTAATAGTAATGGGCTGCCCATCGGCATAGAACACCGTATCCATAACCGAATTTTTTATAGTTAATTTATTATTTTGTGCTGTACAGTTTATTGTCAAAGTAGAGAGAAAGACAATGCGGAGAATTGTAGTTTTAAACATCTTTATTAAATAAAATTAATAATAGCAAAATAGGTAGTAATCAACCCAAATATAAGAACTAAACCGATGCCAATGTTCATTCGCATACTGGCTTTATATTTTCCCATGATTGATTCTTTATTAATTAAAATAAGAATGGGTATCGTTACTGCTGGTAAAATACATGCCTGAAATGCTTGCGAAAAAACCATCAATGCTGGCGGTCGCATATCTATAAATTGAGCTCCAAAACTAAGGAACAATCCTAGCCCTCCTAGTATTCTAAACATGGGAGACTTAATATCTCTTGGCTTACCCATGTAGTCACTTATCAACCATGGTGCAATAAGTATAATCGGAAAAATGGTTGAAATTGCTGCGGCGGTGATTCCAAATATGAGAATGAACGCCGCTAGTTTTCCTCCGATTGGTTCAAATAAAATTATTAAATCAAGTGTGTTATCAAGGTTTTTACCCATGACGTGGAGTGTGCCAGCTGCCACCGCCATGATGCAGCCACTTAAAAGCAACATCATAAAGGCAGAGACAAAGGCATCTCTTTTTTCTGTTTTTAGTTGCGATATACCCCACCCTTTTTCGCTGACTACAATGCTACGTACCACAAATACTGCTGCGGAACAGGTAGTCCCAACCATGGCCGCTATTAA
>Ga0256840_1001601_pt1 | contig 20983 bp, 19 predicted proteins | sample 355202metaG_FD_185969 | JGI IMG/M metagenome (GOLD analysis project Ga0256840, IMG submission 185969) | Hydrothermal vent microbial communities from Mid Atlantic Ridge, Atlantic Ocean - 355-202 | ecosystem: Environmental > Aquatic > Marine > Hydrothermal vents | place: Atlantic Ocean: Mid...
TACTTAATCGTTACACCCCATTACTTTATGCACACAAATGTGTTAAAAGAATTCATCATAGGATATAATATGTATGAAGATTCGTTGGTTTCTAATTGGATGGCAATTCGTGCACTTAGAAAACTCAAGTCCTTATCAAAATATACGGATGTAAAAAGTATACTTGACATGGTAGAAAAATATTCTAAGATTCATGAGATGCCTGAAAAATCCTCCAATTTGCGGAAAATCAGAGGCCCAGTTGCTGATTCTTGGATGAATTCGGAGGATAAAGAATGGTTTTTCAAACTTATTAAAAAACTTCCAGCGTGGAGGGATTATAAAGACGAGCTTTTGAATTTCATGGAGATAGGTTTTTCCATAGAGGATGCGATTAAACTTGCGTCACACGAGTTTGAAATATCCACAGATATTTCTGAAGATTCTAAACGCTATATCAAGAGACTTTTGGAGGAGGGCATTATAGCATTGTAAGAATGTTACTTGTTGCTTCCAAAAAGGGGTGAATGTGTTGGGGTAGAAGTTGAATTCAAAAAATTGTCAGAGGTTTCTTTGAGTAAGATTGTTGATCTCGTTAACTCTATTTTCAAAGACTATGTGGTCCCAATAAAATGGGATATGCTCTCTTTTGAGTTGGACATGAAGGAAAACTCAATTTCATTAGAAGATTCTTATTTGATGAGAATAGAAGGAGAAGATATTGGATTTTGTATTAATGCACTTCGGCCTCCTTATGCGAGAATAGATGCTTTTGGTATTAGACGTCCCTACCGGAGGAGAAGACTTGGTGATGCTTTGCTCAACTACTCGCTTGATTCTTTAAAATGGAAGGGAGTAAAGGAAATTTCTTTGGAAGTGGCAGAGCACGATGAAGCTGTGATCTTCTACGAAAAGAACGGTTTCAGAATTGAAAGAACGCTGATTTCTTATTATGTGGATGAGAAGGTTGATGCAGAACCTTTGAATTTTACAGATGCTGTCATCGATGAAATTTACAATGAAGCGGTTATTAATCAAAAAGAAAAATTACGCTTTCCAAATTGGCAAAGAGAACCACTAACCTTGAAACTTTCTGAAGACAGGTATAATCACAACTTCCTCAAAGATGGAAATAAAGAAGTTGGCTATGTTGTGTGGGGAACCAATCCAGATGGCGCATACATAATAGATGCGGCACCAAAAGATTTTAAGAATTACAACGGTTTTTTCAAAAGGCTAATAGCCTCTATACAAACATCGCTGTCTATTGAAAAAATGATCATCATGAACGTTCCTGAAAATGATTCTTTGACCGGAGCAGTAATTGCTGCTGGAATGAAACCTTTCTTCAAACAGTGGGAGATGGTAAAGGTCTGAAAATACCAAAATTTCACACACCATCAGCATTTGAAACTAAACACACGCATGCTTCCATAGTTCTTGGAAATTGTTCTCTTGTAGAAAGGACAAGAACGGTTGTTGAACTCGGGTGTGGTAATGGAGTAGTTCTTGTCTTGATCGCGCTTTTAAACCCTTTTGTGGAAAAATTGATCGGAGTAGATATAAATCCCAAAGCCTGTGATGTTGCACGCGAATTCGTGCGTATAAATTCTTTAGAAGATCGTATTGAGATTATTAACATGGATATTAAGAATGTGTGCGATCAAATAGGACATGATTTTGCCGATCTTGTGGTTTTCAATCCCCCCTTTCATATTTCTGGGAAAGTTAGTAAAGAAAAAAAGAGATTTTTGGAGAGAAACAAAGACGTTTTCGAAGATTTTGTGGTTGCAGCTCATAATATTTTAAACAACAGACATAGATTTTGCCTCATCACATCTCCAAATAATATTCTAACGTATTCTACGATTCTCATGAATAACAAAATGATTCCTAAGTTCTTGACTCCAGTTTATGGCAAAAAAAATTCAGAATCGAAATTAGTTTTAATAGAAGGAATTAAAAATGGAAAACTGCAAGGATTCAGAGTGAAAAAGCCAATATTTTTAGATGAGATTAGAGTGTCCACGATTTCGGGAGATTAAAAAATCTTATCAAGAATGGGAGGTAGCAAATGCATATTCAATGGAGAAGTCCAGTACTTGTAATTATATTTAGCATACTTACCGGTGGACTCTATGGGATATATTGGTACGTTCAAACAAAAGAGGAAATGAAGTCTTTGGGAGCAGACATACCAACTGCATGGCTTCTTATAATTCCAATAGCGAATCTGTATTTTTTGTATAAATATTCAGAGGGATTTTCATATTATGTGAAGAAAGACAACAGCCCTGTGCCGTGGTTTCTACTGGCAATAGTTATAGAACCTGTTTTCATGATTCTCATCCAGATGGAATTAAACAAATTAGTGCGCTGAATTTAAAAGGTTCTCTCCGAGAGTGTGGATAAATTCATATAGATTGTCAAAACAAATGTTTGAATTTCTCAAAGTTCATCACCAACGATCACCTTTCTGGGTTTCTAAAAGTATAAAAGTAATAGAATAGAGTTAAAGCATATGGATACAAAAGCACTTAAAGTCCCTCGAAGTTTTGTCAGGTCATATGAGTGAGCCGTATTTTCTCCGCTTTCTCGACCATGCTGGGAGTTCCTGTGGAACTCATCTTTCCAGCATCCTTGTTTGTTCTGTTATCTTTTACAGTGCGCGAAGCCGACGAAAGGTGTAAGTATGCAGCGTGTTTTACACAGAGTCCTTAACCATAACGTCATTCCGGCCTACGAGCCGGAATCTGAGGATGAGATCCCGGAGCAAGTCCGGGATGACATGTCGGTTTAAGACCCTATCAGATGTATCAAGTACGACATAACGTTAAAGAATCAGACCTGACGAGATTTCGAAAAAATTACATGATCGCTTGCAAAGCGAAAAATAGATAAAATTCAATTGCCTTCATCAAACTGATGAGAACCATTTAAAAGCACTACTTCAAGGCGATAAAACCATTCAAAATGTCGGAACATAATGATTGCTAATAAAGGGGAGGCAACATGGACAGAGAAATATTCCTACAAGCTGCGAAGGAGTTTGGAACACCTTTGTATCTTTATGATTTAAGAGGGATTAGAAAAAGGATTGAAATGGTGGAAAGAGTGCTTAAGAGTCTTGAGCACAAGGTTTTCTTTGCTTTTAAATCAAATTTTAATCCTTACCTGCTAAGGTTTGTGAGAGAACTCGGACTTGGAGCTGATGTTGTTTCCATGAATGAGTACAAAATGGCTAAGTATGTTGGTTTTGATACTTCAGAAATAGTTGTTAACGGAAACGGAAAAACAGTCGATGAATTGAAAACTTATGCTGAAGATGAAGAGGGGTGCATAAATGTAGACTCATCAGGAGAAATTTGGAGATTTCCGAATATTCCGGTGCGAATTTCTATTCGAATAAATCCAGATGTTGATGCTAAAACTCATCCTCACATATCCACAGGACTTAAGAAAAATAAATTCGGCATGAACGTAAGAATAGCATCCAAAGTGATCCATTCCTTGCCTTCAAACCTTAAACTCGTTGGTCTTCACTGTCATATAGGCTCGCAGATAACAGATGTTTCTCCGTTTGTTGATGCCTTCAAATCCTTGAAATCATTTATCAATAGCGAAGCTTTGAATCTTGAATTTATCAACGTGGGTGGAGGATGGGGAATAGATTACACGCACAACGACAAAGGTCTGAACGTTCAAGATTATCAAGAGAAAGTCATTCCAATATTAAAGAGTTTTGGGGTTCCCATCCATTTTGAACTTGGAAGATTCATCATTGGTCCAGCTGGTTATCTCATCACGCGCGTGATGGAGCTGAAACCTACGGATTTAAAGACTTTTGTGATCGTTGATGCGTCCATGTCAGATCTTATAAGACCATCTTTGTATAACGCTTATCATCACATAGAATTTTTCTCCGATGGATCGGAAATCATTGCCGATATTGTCGGTCGTGTGTGTGAAACTGCGGATACCCTCGGTAAGAATAGAAAGATTTGCAAACCAGAGATTGGTGATCTTGGTATAATTTATGACGTGGGAGCTTATGGATATACAATGTCTTCAAACTACAATCTCTCATTGAGACCCGTAGAAGCTGTTTTTGATGGAAAAGATCTAAAATTGATAAAACGTAGAGAAACCTTTGAAGATATCATTAAATTATATGAATCCTGCTAAGAACTCATAGGAATAGCAATAAATATGATGCTTTTTTGCACAACTATTTTTGCATGTAGACTCCATGTTTCTTCTTATCGCCTAACGCTTTTTACCCGCCTACGGACGATTCTTTGGAATAAGATTCAACTTTTCTACCGCACAAATTCGGATTTGAGATCACTCCAGGTCCACCTACACAACCATCTTCACACGCCATAACTTCCACAAAATTAAAGTCATTTTCACTTTTCGCTATCCTTTTCAATATTGAAATGTTTTTTTTGTTTAATCCATCTATTTTAAAGGGCTTTAATTCATCAGAAGCCTCTTCGCCGCATATTTCACTTACATAATATTTAATTGCTTCCACAACCCCTCCAGAAATGGGAAATCCTCTTCCCACTCCTGTGGAAATTGGCGAATCAAACTCATTTTCTGAAAGCTCTGAAATCTCTATACCTCTGGCTATGAAAAAGGCACCTAATTCCTCAAAAGTGAGAACATAATCAACATCTGCGTTGTGAATTGCTTCAAATTTTTTAGCTATACATGGCCCAATGAAAACAGTTATAGAAGAAGGTACTTCTTCTTTTGCTATCTGGGCAATGAAAGCCATTGGTGTTGGTGTATCTGATACAAATTTTGAAAATTCCGGAATATGTTTTTTTGCTGTTTTAACCCATGCTGGACAACAGGAATTACTCATCATGCTCTGTTCTCCACTTTTTACCTTCTCTATAAATTCTTTTACTTCACTTTTAGATGTTAGATCAGCACCGTATGCAACCTCATAAACCTTTGAAAATCCAACTTTTTTCAATGCAGAAACCATTTGAAATACCGTACCTGGAAATTGACCTACAATTGATGGAGCAACTAACGCGATCATGTTTTTTCCGTCTTTTAAATTTTTGGCGACATCTATTATTTGGCTTCTATCCATTATGGCACCGAATGGACAGCTTTTGGTGCATTTTCCACAGTATATACACTTATCATAGTCTATCTTGGCTTTTCTTGTCTCAGGATCCCTGCTTATAGCACCAACAGGGCAGTTTGATTCGCATGGAACAGTCTTATAAACTATCGCGTTGTATGGACACATCTCCTTGCATCTACCACATTTCACGCATTTATTTTGATCTATTACTGATCTGCCATTTACCACTTTTATTGCTCCTACGGGGCAGTTTGATTCGCACGGTCTGGCAGAGCATCCTTGGCACAAGTCTGTCACGTAGTAGTGTTCTTTTTCACATGAGTGACATGCTATATCTATGACCGTCAGAACTGGGCAATTTACTTTTTCCCTCTTTAAGGCCTTTTCAAGGAAGAAAGATAAATCCTTCGTTTCATCCTCTTCTTTTTCTATGTTTATACCGAGAAGTGCCATTATCTTGTTCCTGACCATGGCCCGATCTTTAAAAATGCAACAATCCACAGGCTGAGAGAATTTCGGAGCTCGTTCAATAGGAATATTATTTATTTTGGTATGCAATTCATCTTCAAAAAACAGCTTTAAAAGCTCCGCAGCGAGGCTTTTTTTTAAGTAGTTCACTTTATTATTCAACGCTAACATTTTTACTCTCCTACTTTTCTATATTTTCCCTTATTATCTCGATCAAAGCATCCACGTCGACAATTTTTTCATATATCTTGCCGTTTATTAGAACAAATGGAGGTTTTCCCTTGCCGCTTTTGCAATATCCTAAACATGGCACAAACTCCAGTTTCACTTTTTTTCTTTCTTTATCAGATAGCTTTTCTTTGATCAAAAGAAAATTCGCTCCTCCCATTACATAACATGCTGTTCCAATACAGATTTTCACTTCCACCATTTTTCTCCTCCATGATCAAACATACTCCACAAGAACTTTCTTCAGGTAAACTTCTCTTAAAAGGCGCACAATTTTCTCTACAGTTATTCGACGTAAGCCTAATTCAACTGGCATATTTGGATCTTGATGTGCTTCATTTACGGCCGTTCCAACCAAAAAATGTATACAGTCGTTGTTTAATAACATATCAAATAACTTCGTCGCCCCATCTTTCGAAGTATCACTTTTAAATTCTTGTGATTTCAAGAGATTGGAAACTTTATTTAGTGTTAGTATTCCTTCAGTTACAAGCTCTGCTCCCTCCATTGTCGACGTTGGAGGAACGTCTGCACTTCTTTCGGAAATGTTAATTTTTATTGGTTTACACAGCTTCCGAGAAATTATGTGTGCTGTTGTTCCTCCACATATAACCTTTTTGCCTTTGAATTCTTTAAATCTCTCGACAACGTAGTCATCTTTACTCTTATCAAAAGGCGGGCCTGTTATCACAAGTAACTCTCTCGCTCTTCTGTAATAAAGAACAGCACACGTAGTGTCATCTTTTGGAACAAACAAATCATTTTTCATAGCTTCTTTTAGCACAAGAGAGGCCAACCTTCGTGCTGAAATATCTCTTTCCTTTTCGAGTAGTTCCAATATGAACTTTTTAACTCCTTCCAATCGCCATCCCAGAGGTAATCTTTTCGTTCCCATTCCGGATTGCGTTACTCCATCGGAAAACAGGATTATTCTATCTCCAAATTCTACTTTGAACTCTGAGTACATCAAAGAGTTGCGCGTGATATTCTTTTGTTTTTCAAGCTTTACGAGCTTTTTCTTTATATTAAGCATTTTTCCATTTCTTACCAAGAAATAAGGAGGATTATCGAATTCGATTACTTTTGCCAACTCAATCGCTGAGTCTATGTTTACCGTGGTAAATGTAGAATAGCTTATTTTACGTATTGAGCAAATTGGCAATGTGCTTCTTATTATGTTTGCGGCTATTCTGACATCCATATTGTTCATTATGAACTGTTGAGCCATAGTTGCCGTTAGAGTGGCAAGGACATTCGCTTTTACGCCACTACCCAATCCATCGGAGAGCGTACATACCACTTTATTTTCATTATCAGATGCAATGTTTTTTTGAAAAACATCTCCTGAGATCTTTTGGAGATGTTTGGGAACATTGCAAAAATCAACTTCCACGATCTTTTCCATTTTCTCCCTCTGACGTATTTATAGCTTCTATCAACGAATTCAAAATAACCTCTGCCTCTGCAGCGTTCTCACCGAGTAAGAATGCAATCTTTTGTACAACTTGGAGATTCTTTTGAATAACTTCTTCGGCCTTTTTTACAATCATTTCTCTTTTGACTGCCAGTTTTGTTATATCCTGAAAAATCATGCCGATCATTTCTTTATTGATCGCAAAAGAATACACTTCAAATATCTTTTGACCGCTACGTATCACCGTCTTGAGTTTTCCGACTTCAAATGTTTTAAGCGCCACATTTCCTGTTTCCACAAATTTTGAGATGTTTCTACCTTTGAACCTTGAAATAACTTTTTCGTCTGCTTCTATACCAACGAACATCTCAACGAATTTTGCATTGCATTCAATGATGTTCATTTTTTCATCTACAATTACAACTCCCAATGGAAGTGTCTTTATCAACGTGTTCAATTTGTCCTGAGCCAACCTTTTCATGTTTATGACACACATATCAGGTTCGGCTAATCCTGACAAACACGCTTCGGCAAATTCTTCACAGGTGTCGTAACCGCATCCACCACAGTCCAACATATCTTCCTTTGAAAACATCCCTATCTTTTTAAGCACCGTATCTTTTTCCTCTTGACTGAAGTGGGATTTCTTAACTGGATCTGAAAATCTTTTATCGTACAGAGGAGGTTTTTTTAAGTTTGACGTTGAAAGATCCAACTTTTTGTTCGTTCCACTTCTCACATTTTTGTAGTAAGCGACAACCTTTTTCTTCCGCGAAATGATATCTCCTTTATTTTTTAAACCCGAGCCATTTATGCAGCCACCCTTACATGCGAGGAACTCGCAAAATGTTTGAGAAAGAGTGCTGAGATCCTCTTTTTCGAGCAAACACATTATCTCTTTAAATCCGGAAAGACTAAAATAACCTTCATTAATGTAGCTCGCATCTTTCAAATCATATTCGCTTAGCGTTTGAAGCATTCCACCTTCTATAGGGTAGATCACACCTGATATGCTTCTATACGGTTCAAAATCAACTTTTGAATTTTCCAATTCATCTTCCGTTATTTCTATTTCCTCGAAGAAACCTCTCAACTCGTCGAAAGTTAAAGCCACATCTAAATATTCAGGGTAAAGATCAGACTCTTTCTTCTTGGCTATGCACGGTCCGGCAAAAACTATCCCTATCTCTTCCCCATAAAAGCTTTTTAAAAAAAGACAGTGCGTTAGCAACGGAGAAAGATAGGGAGAAAGAAATTTAATGTATTCCGGATTATACTTTTGAATGTAATCAACGGTCACCGGGCAAGCTGTTGAAAACATCAAAGAATTATCTTCTTTCATCTTTCTCTTTTGAAAGTAACTTACGATGTCAGCCCCCAGTGCCGTTTCAGATACCGCGTAAAAGCCTGCTTTTTTTGCTTTGGCCAACAATTTTTTTGGATTATCGAATTCTGAAACAAAAGAAGGAGCTACTGAAAGAATCACTTTTTCTTTTAAATCAAAAAGCATTTTTACTCTGTTTACATCATTTCGTACCCTTTGTGCACCAGCCGGACATACCTGTACACATGTTCCACACGCAATGCATCGATCGTAATCGATTTGGGCGCTATGGTTGATTATTCTGATGGCTTTCACGGGACAATTGCGAACACATTTACAGCATTCTTGGCATTCATTTTTCTCAGTGTATATCACATTGCTCTGCATGTTTTTTCTCCTTGAAGTAGAATCTTAACAAATCAAGAATGCTATCTGGTGTAACTCCAAAATGTTCTTTGCCGTTAACGACTATTACAGGTCCTCTTGAACATTTGTTCATGCATAACGAGCCAACTAAATCCACCTTGGCAGACAGGTTGTTTTCTTGAATGAATTTTTCTATTATTTCTACATTTTTGTTGTTACCCCGTGAAAAGCAGGAGCTTCCCATACACATTTTGATCTGTACTTTTTTCATATACTTTCCCTCTTTCCTTTAAGAAGTTGGGAATGTGGTGATGCCTATCTGTGGCATCACCACAAATTTTTCATGATCACATTGCCGCTTTGTAAATTTCTATGATGTCTTCCTTCATAACTTTCCTTGGATTGGTGAATCCACAAACATCCTTAAGGGCATTTTCTGCCAAAATTGGAAAATCCTCCTCTTTGGCTCCTAGCTCTTTCAATCCAGACGGAATGCCAACTTCCTTTGAAAGCCTCTTTATAGATTCAATTGCTTTGTCAGCAGCTTCCATGACAGAAAGGCCTTGAACGTTTTCACCCATGGCAATTGCGATATCTACAAACTTTTCTGGACACGCTAACACGTTGAATTTCTCGACATGAGGAAGCAATATAGCGTTGCAAACACCGTGGGGAAGATCGTAGAATCCCCCAAGCTGATGCGCCATGGAATGGACGTGACCAAGTCCGGCATTGTTGAAAGCCATTCCCGCGAGAAATTCAGCGTAAGCCATTTTCTCTCTCGCCTCAATGTTCTCACCGTTTGCAACAGCACAGCGTAAATACTTGCTTATCAATTTTATAGCTTCGAGTGCCGCTGAATCTGTGAGCGGTGTGGCTATTGGAGAAACATAAGCCTCTATCGCATGAGTTAAAGCATCCATACCCGTAGATGCCGTGAGTGAACGAGGCATGCTTATCATCAATTCTGGATCGTTGATTGATATCGTAGGAGTCACATGCCAATCCACTATGGCCATTTTAATGTTCCTGTCTGTATCCGTGATGATTGTGAATCTCGTCATCTCACTTGCAGTTCCAGCTGTGGTGTTAACCGCTATGAATGAAGGCATTGGATTCTTTGATTTGTCGACACCTTCATAATCTTTTATCGTTCCACCATTTGTTGCAACTATTCCAATTCCTTTAGCGGTGTCGATTGAACTTCCTCCTCCTATTGCCACTATTAAATCACACTTTTCGTCCTTGTAGAGTTTCAATCCATCTTCTACGTTTTTGACTGTTGGATTTGGCTTAACTTCGTCGTAAAGCACATAATCAATTCTGCCTGCTTTTAAGAAAGAAACTACTTTTTCAACTATTCCTGCCTTGACAAGTGGTTTGTCCGTCACCACCAGTGCTTTTGTTCCTCCCAAGATTTTTGCTTGTTTTCCCACTTCTTTAACTGCTCCTCTTCCCATAAAATTAACCGTTGGAATGAAGTAACCGTACATGAATATTCACCTCCTATTGGATTTGCCATTATTTAGCTGTGTAACCGCCGTCTATAACCAATTCTGAGCCTGTAACAAATTTTGATTCATCTGATGCGAGATAGAGAATGCCGTAAGCAATATCAATCGGCTCACCAACATGACCAATTGGGTGAAGACTATCTAAATACTTCCTAAAAGCCTTTACTCCTTGAGGAGACTCTTTACCCAGGTTTTCAACTAATGGTGTCCAGATATACCCTGGATGCACAGAGTTGACCCTTATATTATTTTTAGCATAAAGAAGAGCATCGGTCTTAGACATTAATCTAACAGCTCCCTTTGATGCGTGATAGGGTGGAATATCCGGAGCACTTATGAGACCATAAATAGATGACAAGTTGATTATACTGCCACCACCAGCCCTTTTCATGTAAGGAATCGCATGCTTTGTACAGAAAAAAACACCCTTGACGTTCACATTTATGACTTTGTCCCATTCCGCTTCGGTGATTTCATTTGTTGGCTTGTTTACGCCCGCAATTCCTGCATTGTTAACGAGAATGTCAATCTTTCCGAATTTCTTAGAAATGTCAGCAAAGACTTTCTCAACTTCTCGCTCTTTTGTAGTATCAAGATGCCAAAATTCTGCCATGCCACCCATTTTTTTGATTTCGTCTACCAATTCTTTTCCTTCATTGTCAAGAATATCAGTTACTGCCACTTTTGATCCTTCTTTTGATAATAGTAAGCAAGTTGCTCTACCTATTCCTAAAGCGCCGCCCGTTACGATTGATACTTTCCCTTCTACTCTTTTCATAGTATTCCCTCCCTTTTAAACTATAATTGTGATTTATTTCACCACTGCTATTTTATCATCGTTCTTGTTTACAAAGTATGAATCGTTTATGAGAAATCAAAGTATATAAAGAGTAATAATTGTTAATTATTTCACAAATGTATCTCTTAATTTATACCTTTTGTAAAATCTCAGGTTGTATATGAGTGTGGATCTTGCAAAAATTTATAAAAGTAACGCATGAGCATGGTACTTCCATCGAATTTGGGTAGAATAGCAAGGAACTTTGGGAAGATTTTGAGCTATTTGGATCTATTGTCAACACTAACCAAAAAGTGGGAAAAATGCCACACTCTGTGTAATATATTTTCCACTTGCGCTCTGCAATGGGTAAAGCGAATAAAAGGAGTTGGATTTCCCTAACCTAAGAAGAATGTCTTTTCCAGTTTCTTGCCTAAAATGACAGTTGAGTAACTTCGCTCAGTAGCGAGAAAAGACTCCAAGGGCAACTGTCAGAACCATTGAGAAATTCAAACATTTGTTTTGAAAACTTATGCGAATTTATCCACATAATTCTATAGGAGGACCACGTTTTTATTTCGAAATTCTATGAAATTCAAAGCCTCGCTTTTTCTAAGCGAGGCTTTTTATTTACAGGGTGTTCTTGATTTTCTTAGATATTCGGAGCTTTTTTTAGAAAATTGGCGGTTTGATTAGATTTTATGATTTAAATTGCTAAAATGTTGGAAAATTGCAATTAATGTCTAAATTTGCCAAAAAATTAGAGTTTGTATCATTGTAATGACATGATATTATACTCAGGGAGGAGATAAAATGGAATATACTAAATTTCTGGACGAAAGTAGTCCTCTACCTCTATATCACCAGCTTAAAGTTTTGCTGAAAGAGAAAATAGAAAGTGGTGCATGGAAGCCTGGCAAAAGAATTCCTTCCGAAAAAGAGTTGGCGAGTATTTACAGCACCTCTATGACCACAGTACGTCAAGCTGTTGCTTTACTTACAAACGAGGGCCTCTTGGTAAAAAAGCAAGGAAAGGGCACTTACGTAGCGACAACCAAAATACAAAAAGGACCTATACTTCTTACTTCATTTACTGAAGAGATGCGAAGTAAGGGTTTTAGAGTTAAATCAAAGGTTCTGCGGTTTGGGAAAATTGAACCAAACGATGCGGTTAGAAGAATTCTCAATTTGTCAGAAAATAAAGAAGTTTTTCTCATCCAAAGGCTTAGATATGCCAACGATGAACCAATGGGACTTCAGAGCTCTTACATAGTCTCAGATATCGCAGAAGGTCTTGAAAATGAAGATCTTAGTGGCTCTCTTTATCGGATATTGGAACACAAATATGGTGTGGTTATTGTAAGGGCGGACGAAAATTATTCGGCTATACTACTTGACAAAAATACTGAAAAATTACTTGGATTGCCTCATCCAGCTGTTGGCTTTTCCGTTAAGCGTATTGCCTATTCTATACAGAACAGACCCATAGAATACACAGAATCTTTCATGCGTGCAGACCGGTACTCAATCTCCATCAAACTTCAAAGACATGTTAACACCTCTATGAGGTGAAAAATGTGGAAAAATTTGTAATAGGTGTAGATCTTGGTGGAAGCAATATAAGAGTTGCTACTGTGAACTTGAAAGGGAAAATCCTGACTCGCAAAGTTCAACCTGTGAAAAAAGAAAACAGAAATGTTGTTATTGAGCAAATGATCGATTTAATCGATAGTTTGATGAATGGAAAGATTAAAGGAATTGGCATCTCTGTTCCAGGTGCTGTTACACCTTCAGGACTTGTTTGGGCACCCAATCTTCCAAATTGGAATGATTTTCCTCTTGAAAATATACTGAGAAGCCGATTTCCGTCTTTGGAGGTTGTTGTGAAAGATGACAGAAGTACAGCAGTTTTTGGTGAAAGTCGATTTGGTGTTGCTAAGGAATGCAAAAACTTTGTATTTATGATAGTTGGGACAGGTATAGGAGTGGGATTGATGCTCGATGGACATATATATTCAGGAACGAGAGGATTAGCTGGTAGCATGGGATGGTTTATCGTGGATAGTGATTCTCATTCTTCGGGATCAAAATACGAAACTTTTGAAGAAAAAGCTGCAGGTTTGGCAATAAAAAAGAAATACGGACTAAATGGTCAAACGATCTTTAACAAGGCCTTGGAAGGCGATGTGAAAGCGTTAGAGATTCTCGAAAATATTGGTAAAGAAATAGGTATCGGTGTTGCTAATTTAGTTGCTATTGTGGATCCTGAAATGGTTGTGATAGGTGGAGGTGTTGCAAAAAGTTGGAAATACATAAAATATGGAATCCAATATTCAATGCAAAAATGGTCTCATCCCATACTCAAGGATATCCCAATATTTTGCTCTTCACTTGGTGATGATGCGGGCATTTTGGGTGTTTCACAAATGGTTATGGAAAGGATGTGTGATTGAATGAAGAGATATTTTGAGCAATACTTCAACAATATTGGGGAAATTATCAAGAAGATTCATGAAACGCAGTCAAATAAGATCGCTGAGGCAGCTCACATTATGGCTAAAGCAATAGCTAATGGTCATCTTGTTCATGTTTTTGGGAGTGCACATTCAGCAATACCTGTTATGGAAATATTCCCAAGATATGGAGGCTATGTTGGAGAGAATGGAGCATTTCATCCTTTACTTAATCCAAGGCTTCTATGGTGGAATGTTATTGGAACAGGTGGCGTTAAAGATTTGCTGTGGCTTGAACGTCAGAAGGGATACATAGAGAATTTTCTTGTTGAGCAAGATCTACAAAAAGGAGATGTTTTACTGATATTTTCTCATGGTGGAGTCAACAATGCACCTGTAGAAGCTGCCATTTATGCTAAAAGGCAGGGAATGAAAGTTGTTGCGGTAACCTCTATGGAAAATCAAAAACTTGTTGCTAAAGAACATCCAGATGTCAGAAAACTTTCTGACATAGCTGACATCACAATTGATAATTGTGTACCTTTGGAAGATGCACTTGTTCCATTAGAAGGGAGAATAGAAAAAGTCTCGCCCGGTAGCACAATAGCCATTGTGATGATACTTCAGTCACTTAATGCACAAGTGGCGGGAGAGCTTAACACCAGGGGTGAGAAACTGAATATTTTTGTTTCACCAAATGTTACCCAAATACCGTCTTCTCATAATGAATCTGTGTTCAAGCAGTACGATTTGATCATATTAAAACATAGACTTCGTAGGGAGAATGATGAGCGATGAAAAAATTTTTTCCTGTAGCTGTATGGTATGGGGAGAATCGTGTTAGAGCACCGATGATGCCAAGGACATTTAAAATAGATGTTGAAAGAACGAAAAAAGATCTTGCCAATATACGGGCTCTTGGGTTCAATAGTGTCAGATATTGGGTTGATTGGGCAACTTGTGAGCCAAAATATAATCATTACAATTTCAATCAAGTTGAAAATTTTGTTGATCAGGCTAATGAATTTAACCTTAAAGTTATAATTCAGATATACTTGGATTCAGCGCCAAATTGGTTAGCTACACGTTATCCGGATGGTCTTTATAAGTCACAAACGGACCACTATGTTGAATCGCAAGCGTCTCCAGGGTATTCTCTTGATCATCCTGGAATACGTGACAGAGCTGCAAAGTTTATGAAAAAACTCGCCACACTTGTTAAGGAAAAGCCGGCTTTTTATGCTTGGGACGTCTGGAGCGAACCTCATATTGTTAATTGGTCATGGTTTGATTATATGGGAGCCACTCCCTGGTTTGATTACAGTCATTATGCACAAGAGAGATTTAGAGAATGGCTAAAGAAAAAGTATGATTCCATCGAAGAATTAAACGCGAAATGGTACCGTACATACAGCTCATGGAATGATGTAAAGATTCCGAAGTATGTAACTCTTTCCACGTTTAAAGATTTGATGGATTGGCAACAGTTTAATCTTGAAAAGCTCCAAAAAGATCTTTTGTGGAGGGTTGAAACTATAAAGGAGGTTGATTCTGAACATATCGTAGCAAGTCATTCTGCCATCTCTTCACTTTATTTGTCTCCTCTCGAAGGTGGAGGAAATCCGGATGATTGGAAGATGTCAAAAGTTGTGGATGTGTGGGGTACGTCCTTTTACCCAAAGCATGTTGGATGGCTTATGCCGCTTGATTATTCTCTTAAAGGGTTTGCCATAGATGCCACGAGATGTTCATCACACGCTGAAAGAAAGGATTTTTGGATAGGAGAATTACAAGCGGGTCACGCCGTGACCGGTATGCATTTTGGTGAGCCGGTAAATAAAGAAGATGTTGTTCAATGGGCATGGATATCTGTTTCAAGAGGTGCAAAAGGGTTGTGCTACTATGCTTATTATCCAATGAGTTGTGGCTATGAAATATCTGGGTTTGGGCTTGTTCATCCTGATGGAAAGTTGACAGAAAGGTCAAAAGCAGCTGGGAATGTTGGAAGGATAATAAGTAAAAATCAGAAGCTTTTTCTTGAAGCTCGTCCACTTAAGTCAAAAGTGGCAATAGTTTACAATATAGACTCATATATGATGCTTTCGGCACTCCGAGAAAAAGGTAACGAATTGATTCGTTCATCTCTCCTTGGACTTTACAGGTTGCTGATCGAGGACAATATACAAGTGGATTTTGTGAGCCTTGAGCAAGTTGTCAATGGCATTTTAAATGAGTACAGTATAGTTTTTGCGCCGATTTCAATTGTACTTGAACATGAGACCGCAGATGCCATGAAAAATTACGTTAAAGAAGGTGGTGTGCTCGTTTCTGAATTCAGACCTGGTTGGAGTGATAAAGATGGCAACAATGCCACAAAAATACCAGGAATGGGACTTGATGAATTATTTGGATGTTATGAACTCTGGTGGCGAGAATCCAAACATACAGAAATGCATGTTAACGGAGAACTTTTTAAAAATTTGAAAACCTTAAGTGGTGGCGGCTATGAAGAAGCTTTTGCGCTTAATGGCGGAAATGCAATCGGAGTGTTCAGCGATGGTTCCGCAGCTATCGTGATGAATAAGTTTGGGAAAGGTACAGCTGTTGTGGTTGGAACACTTCTTTCAAGAGAATATGAAAAATCACGTGCTCAGGATGTTAAACAATTTTTTAGAAGAATGTTAAAAATAGCTGCTGTTAGTCCTTCCATACGTGTTACGGATCCAAATGTTTTTATAGAAACAAGGCTTTTGGAGATCCGAAATGGTTATATTGTTTTCTTCTTTAATCATGACTCATCAAACGAGGTAAATTCGACCGTTATATTTCACAAACTCACTGAAAATTATGCTGCCTTTAATCTTGTTAGCGAAAAAGAAATTTCTTGCAAGAATGAAAAAGATGGTCTTGTTGTTAATGTGAATTTGAGACCATCTGAAGTCCTTATATTGAGACTGAGTAAAAACTAAGTGGGTTCCCATTTTTAAAAAGGAGGGGTTTTAGGTGCGTAGAATGTTTTGGGTTTTGTTTTTAGTAAGCGTTCTTTTGTCTTTCGCTATGGCGAAAACGGTACTGATAATACAGACTCATTGGTCTGACTTTCAAGTTAATGGAATTTTTAACAAAGCGGGCAAGCTAATCTATCCTGGTCTCAAACAGTACACAGAAGAGTATATGAAGCTCCATCCAAATGTGGAAATAAAGATTAGGGAGGTTGCGTTTAACAATTATCTCCAACAGCTTCTTGTGAGTCATATGGCTAGAAAAGGAGCTGACATTTATGATCTGTATTCACTTTGGGCTGTTCAACTTGTCAACGCTCATATTTTGGACGTGCCGCCCATAGATATTGTAAATGATGTCAAGAAAGATTTTGTTCCTGCATCGGTTGGAGGTGCAACGATTCGTGGCAAAATATGGGGAATTCCTTCAGAGATAGATGATTATGCTCTCATGTACAACAAAAAATTGCTTTCAGAAGCAGGCTACACAAATCCACCTAAAACATGGGATGAACTTGTTGCAATGGCACCAAAACTCACGAAATATGATTCAAAAGGAGCAATCTCTCAATACGGTTTTGCTTTTCTTTCAGGATGGGATAGTGCTGTGGTACATCCATATCTTTCTCTTCTTTACAGTCTTGGTGGTTCAATGTTTAATAAAAATTACACGAAATGTCTATTGAATAGCCAAAAAGGTGTAAAGGCTTTAAATGAAGAGCTTGCACTTTTCAAAGAGAAAGCGACTAACAGTGCTGGAAATGTTTTCAATTTTCCACAAAACACTGTCGCTATGATGATCATGGCCCCATGGTATGTTAGCAGTTTAAAACGGGCATATGGTGATAAATACAGCGAATATGTTGGTATAGCACCTATTCCGCCAATTGAAAAACTTGCCACTGTTTCCTATACATGGTTCTTTGCGGTGGACAGTGCTTCCAAACATAAAAAAGCAGCATGGGATTTTTTAAGATGGTTTGCTCTTCAAGTTCAACCAAAAACTAATACAACACGTGCCGGAGATCTCGAAGTTAATGTGATTTCTGTTATTCCTCCGAATAGAGTGGATCTTAGAAACCATCAGAAGCAACTTGCTGATCTCAAAGTTTTCATTGATCAGCTTAAAAATGCGATTCCTGAGCCAAACGTTATGCAAGGTGCACAGATCAAAACAATACTTATGAATCAAATTGTTGCTGCATGGAACAATCAAAAAAGCGCGCAACGTGCTCTCGACGATGCAGTTGCAAAAATAAATCCAATACTCGATCGATATTACCACTAATATTGTCGAAAAACTTAATGCGTAAATGGGAAGAGAAAGAAGGGATGGAAGACAAATGAGTAAAAACAGGTTAAGGGAAAACGTAGCTGCTTATATCTTTCTCTCTCCCATTTTGCTTTTTTTCGCTGTGTTTTTTGCATTTGCTGTAGGGTTTTCTGTTTGGATATCTTTCAAACAGTGGAACATGTTAATTTCACCAATTGACGCTCCAAGTATTGGTTTTGACAATTACTCAAGTTTATTCTCAGATCCACTTTTTACGGCCTCTTTGTTCAATACAATTGTGTATGCTTTCACCACCACAGTGGCGATATTAGTTTTATCTTTACTAATTGCTGCTGCTCTTAACAATATCAAGAACGCTGCGATATGGCGATTTATTTATTTTGCACCTTCGATAACGCCTGCAGTTGCTGTTGGGATGATCTGGGGTTACCTCTACAATCCGAGTCGTGGTATAGTCAACGAAGTGTTAGGCTGGCTTGGTGTTCCGGCGCATAACTGGCTCACCGATCCACGATATGCGTTGATGGCGATCATAATTACTGCGGTATGGGCTGGAATGGGAGCTTCGATACTTATATTTACCGCAGGTTTGAAAGCAATTCCCCAGTCATATTATGACGCAGCGAAAATTGACGGAGCATCACGTATAAAAATGTTTTGGGCGATAACACTCCCATTGCTTAAGCCAACCATACTTTTTCTTCTTATTACTGGAATGATAGGTGCATGGCAGGTGTTTGATCTTATTTACATGATGGGAGCCAATGCTCCTGCTTCAAGTGTTCAGGTAATCTCTCTTTACATATACAACACTGCTTTTGTGAATTTACAAATGGGACGGGCTTCAGCTGCTGCGATGATCCTGTTTGTAATTGTTCTTATTATTACATTGTTCATACTTAGAATATTTAGGCAGGGTGGGATCGAGAGTTATGAATAAGAAAAGAGGAAAGATAACAGGAATTATCAAATATATCGTGGTAGCTGGAGTGGGAGTAATCATGATAGTTCCGTTTTTTTGGCTTGTTTCCGCTTCGCTCATGACTCTTAACGAATTCATATCAGTTCCACCAAAATGGATACCAGCAAATCCACAGTGGCATAACTATGTCGATGTGTTTCATCATGTTCCATTCCTTCGCTATTATCTTAACAGCTTTATTGTTGCTATATCGGTGACGGCTTTAGTATTGTTAACAAGTGCAATGGGTGGTTATGCGTTTGCAAAACTAAATTTTTTTGGAAAGAAAGCTTTATTTAGATTTACACTTTCTACGATGATGTTTCCGGCATTTCTCTTTCTGATACCAAATTTTTATTTGGTAACGTTATTTGGATGGACCAGCAATTATCTATCACTTATAATGCCGTTTGCTGTGAGCGCATATGGGATCTTTCTATTACGCCAATTCATAATGGGTATCCCTCCTGATCTTATAGATGCTGCAAAGATTGACGGAGCATCACAGTTTGCCATATTCACAAAGATTATCATTCCACTTACAAAACCCGCGCTTGCTACATTGGCAATATTAACATTTATAGGGCAATGGAATAGCTTTCTTTGGCCTCTGATAATAACTTCTTTCTCACCTGAGATGACAACCGTTCCAGTTGGATTATCCAAGCTATCTCTTGCATTTTCAACATATACGAATCAGAATCTTATCCTCGCTGGAATGGTTCTCCAGATTATACCTGTTGTTGCCCTTTTCCTGTATATGCAAAGGTACTATATCAAAGGCATCGTTTTGACCGGCTTTGGGGGAATATAAACCACGCTGTTTTCTGTAAGACCAAGTAAAGAAATTTCATGGTTTAGAATAAATTCGTGAAATTCCACGAAAATCAAAGCCTCACTTAGAAAAAGTGAGGTTTTTTCGTATAAATGAATTTATTTGTCTTAAAACGTCTATAATCATTGTTTATTTTGTTTGTTATTGCATGTAAACTTGTATATAATTTAAATACTTGTACGTACAAGATATCATGTGGTGGTGAATAGTTTGACAGATCCAGAAAAAATTGAAAACATAGAGACTGAAAGTTCTAATCCCAAGTCTGTGAATATTGACACTATGACTCCTTTTGAGATAGCCAAATTGATGAATGAAGAAGACAAAAAAGTGGCTTTTGCTGTTGAGAAGGTTCTTAAGCCTATAGCACTGCTTGCTGAGAAAATAATGGAATCTGTAAAAAAAGGTGGAAGATGTTTTTATGTGGGAGCAGGCACTTCTGGTCGCCTCGCAGTTATAGATGCTGCAGAAACTGTTCCAACGTTCAATTTGCCTTATGGAACTTTTACAGCCATACTTGCAGGTGGTAATAAAGCTATGATGAGATCCGTTGAAAACGTAGAAGATGATGAAGAAGCTGGAAAGAGAGGGATAGCAAGTCATGGTCTTTCTTCAAGAGATGTTGTTGTTGGTGTATCCGCAAGCGGGCGCACACCATTCGTAATAGGAGCTTTACAAAAATCTAAAGAAATGGGAGCTTTTACAGGCTGTATTGTGAATGTAAAAGATTCCAAAATTTCGAAGATAGTGGATATTCCGATAGAAATGATAACGGGGCCTGAGATTATAACTGGTTCAACGAGATTGAAAGCGGGAACAGCTCAAAAGATGGCTTTAAATATGCTTAGCACTATTTCGATGATAAGGCTTGGAAAGGTTTACAAGAATCTGATGGTAGATGTCACGCCCATAAATGAGAAACTTGTGAATAGAGCCGTTAACATAATTACAACTGCAACAGGAGTACCAAGGAAAAAAGCGTTGCACCTTTTGAGAGAATCCGGAATGAAGCCAAAAGTTGCAATTGTTATGGCTTTAACAAATAAAAATTCAAAAGATGCTGAAAAACTGCTTGAAATTCATGAGGGAAAGATTAAAAATGTATTCATACAGGGAAAATAGTGCGCAGTGTTTCGCTCTTTTGCTGTAGAGAATATCTGAACTCAAATTATGCAAGTCTGACTAAGAAAACTCTCAAGCTTACGACGAAATCTGTGATTATGTGCAATCAAGCGAAAAAGTACAACGTAATAAATTATT
>Ga0256840_1001602_pt1 | contig 20980 bp, 22 predicted proteins | sample 355202metaG_FD_185969 | JGI IMG/M metagenome (GOLD analysis project Ga0256840, IMG submission 185969) | Hydrothermal vent microbial communities from Mid Atlantic Ridge, Atlantic Ocean - 355-202 | ecosystem: Environmental > Aquatic > Marine > Hydrothermal vents | place: Atlantic Ocean: Mid...
CTATTATGATTGGACGACAAATGAAAATTACCATAATTGAAAATGAGCTCTATTTAGCACAAAGTATTGCTTCTAAATTAGGACAAGCAGGATATGAGACAGAAGTTTACTCCTCGGTAAAAGAGGCGATGGCAACAAGCACAGGTGATGCTTTTCTACTTTCAACAAATCTCCCTGGGCAAAATTTTAATGCACTTATTACAAAATATAAGGAGAAGATCATTATTTTAATGGTCTCCTATATTAATAATGATACCGTAGCCGCCCCTCTAAAATTAGGAGCAAATGACTATATTGTTAAACCTTTTATTATTGAAGAGCTTCAACGTAAAATTGAGCATTATAAAGAGTTTCAAACCCTTAAAAAGTACAAAACACTCTACCGAGAGTATAATGAGTACCTACTTCAAGACATTAAAATTGATGAAGATATTGATAAGATAGCTTCACCAATGATTGTGCTTACGAACTATGTAAAATTGGTTGATAAATTAGCCTTTACCTACGCTAAACAAAAAGACAGAGTTCTCTCTTTTGTCCCTTTAGCCAATAAAGATTGGAAATCTAAAATAGAGAAGTCTAATCTGAAACACCTACTCTATATTTCAGAATTACAAATCCTAAAAAAGAGTGAACGTGAACAACTTTTTGCTATAATCGAAGGACGTGACTTTATTATCTCTACCACCACAGAGATTGAGACCGAATACAAAACCATTGAGATTAATACCGACAATAAACTCTATGACCAAAATGAGATTTTAACCATAGATGACTATGTTAAGTTTATTGTCAATAATTTTCAATACTCATACCCTGACACTGAACTCTCTAAAAAACTCGGTATTTCACGAAAAAGTTTATGGGAAAAAAGGAAAAAATATGGTATCTTCAAAAAGAAATAAACAGCTACATATTGATGGAGAAGCACTCTCCACGTTAGCATTGGTACAAGAGGGACTCATTGCACCTGTTAGCAAACTAATGACTCAAGAAGAAGCAATAGAGGTTAGAGAGACAAAACTCTACAAAGGTGTACCTTTTCCTTTTCCTTTTTTGTTAACCCCCTCAGGTGAAAAAAACAAAACTTGTTTAGAGTCTTTAAAAAAAGGTGATGTTGTTGAGCTTGTGCATCAAAAAAACATTATTGGAACATTAACAGCAGATGAGACTTTTCACATTGACCCTAATGATAGACTAAAATGTATTTATGGAACAAATGACCCTTCTCATCCAGGTGTTCAAAGCACCAAAAAGCGTCTAGGGAGCATTGCCGTTACAGGTGACTACCATGTCGAGTATCCACTCATTACTTCTTCAAAGAAAATGGTTCAAGATAAGATTAAAGAGACCCATGCCCAAAATGTATCCGCCTTAGTATTGGCAGCCAATCCCTTTAACCGTGCACATGAGAGAATGATAAGACAAGCAATTGACCAATCAGATTTAGTGGTGGTTTTTCTACTCAAACCTTTTACCAATCATGGACTGCGTTATGATATTCGTTATGATTCAATTTTAAAATTTATTGAAAACTTTCTACCTGCCAATAAAGTTGTTCTTGTTCCCTTAGAGAACTCTTACATTTTTGCAGGATACAATGAGCTTATCTTAGACTCTTTGGTGGCAAAAAACTATGGATGTCACAATCTTATCATCGGTAAAAACCATGCAGGGCTTGGACTCTTTTATGACCATGATACTTTAAATTCAGTCTTTGATGCAACCAAAGATATAGAGATAAATGTCTCCACCGTAGAGCAGTATGTCTATTGTAATAAATGTCGTACTTTAGTGAGCATGAAAACCTGCCCACATGGACAGCATCATCATATTCACTACCATTCAGCTTCTATTTTAAAGCTCATTATGTCAGGAATGATGCCCCCTTCTATCTTAATGAGAAGAGAAGTTTCAGCCAGTATTTTAAGTGCTTTATTTCCTGAACGTTTTGAACACCTACAAGAGCTTTACGATGCCCTAATGCCCAACGATGGTCTAATGGAAGAGCATAGTGAAGAGGACTTTTACATTAAACTAATGGAACTCTATAAAACAAGTTCATTAACATAAATAGAAAGAGAAAAGAATGGACTTAAATAGACTTTTTATTACTTTTGGAGGCTCAGGTTTAGCCCCTAAAGCTCCAGGTACAGCTGGTTCTTTGGCTGCCTTAATTGTAGGCGTTGCACTTTTACAAGTAGTCCCCATGCAAACCCTTTTCATGTTAACCTTAGCCATTACTATTATTGGTGTTTTTGAAATTAACAAATATGAAAAAGCCACCAATAGCCATGATGACAAAAGTATTGTCATTGATGAAGTAGCAGGAATGTGGATAGCCCTTATGTTTGCCATTGCCACAGCTGAAAAAATGAACTATGCTTATGCCTATGAAATCGCTATTGTCGGAAGCTTTGCGGCTTTTAGACTTTTTGATATTTGGAAACCTTCAACCATTGGGGTCATTGACCGTAAAGTCAAAGGAGGTTTAGGGGTAATGGGAGATGATATTTTAGCAGGTATAGCAGGTGGACTCTTAACGGTTGTTTTACTTATTGGTTTAGAGAAGATTCTGTAGGGTGCATTTTAATGCACCAAAAATAAAATTTAAAAACCAATAAATTGACACCCTAGCTTAATATTACCCCATCTACTCCATTCTTTGCCATCTCTTCAATCTCATCTTTTGTAATATCAGCTAAAACCTGTGTATCAAAAAGATAGTTTTGAGCAATGGGCATTAGCTCTTTGGCTAACTCTTTTTCACAAATAACATAAGTCGCGTTTAAAAGATTGGCAAAAATTGCCTCTTCAATAGATGAAATCACTAAAGCGTAACGCAAAGCGTTTTTTTGACAATATTTTGCCAATGCCAAACTCTTCTCTAAAGGCACTAATTGAAGCAGTGAATTAGCAGGGGTTTGAGCAATCTCTTCTATCGTAAAAACCTCATAAAAATCCTCACTCTCTATCCATTCATGTCCAAATATTTTCATAATGCTACTTTATCTTTTTTAAACACTCATGGGAACAGTAAGATTTTTTCTGATAAATCAATGCATCCGTTTCTGTAATGTAAGTGCCACAAGTAGCACATGCTGAAGTCGCTTCTACTTCCCCAAAATCGTGTTCATTTTCATTATCTTCTTTGGGTTTATCTAAAAAAGGGACTTTCCCTCCAAAGAGACGATAAACAAACACCCCTGCTATCACCAAAAAAATAATTTTTAACCACATTTTACGCCTTTATGTAGAGATAATTTCTCTGATTTTTTTCAATTATATCATAGTTCAATTTTTGCTCCACCAACTCCAATTCAGAAAAAACCTTTTCACCTTTATAGAAAAGAAAAGCTGTTTTTTCATCTTGAAGATGCCCTGTTAAATCTAAGAGCATTTTGGTATCAGTTACAGCACGTGAGCTTATGAGTCCAAAAGCTTCAGCTTCATAATCTTCGACCCGTTTGCGTACTACTTCCACATTGGAAAGTTCTAATTCCATCGCCACATACTTTAAAAACATGGCACGTTTTTTACGAGGCTCACAGAGTACGGTTTTGACATGAGGATAGGCAATGGCTAAAATGAGTCCAGGAAACCCTGCTCCTGTTCCCACATCTAAAATACTCTTTGGCTCTTTGATGAACGTTGTTGGGAAAATGGAATCTTCAATATTTTTTTCAACTTCATGAGGTGTTTTTGCCCCTGTAAGATTATGGATTTTGTTCCATTCTAATAAAAGTTTCGTAAATTTTTTAAATTTTTCTTTGTACATTACAATAAATGTCCCATCTGATTTTTTTTCACCTCTAAATAGGCTTTATTATGAGGGTTGGCTTCAATTAAAATGGGAATTCTTTTGCTAATCTCCACATTTTTTAATGAATCTATTTTACTAGGATTATTGGTAAGCAATTGAATCTTTTTAATCTTAAAATAGTCCAAAATATACTCCACTATTTCGTAGGTACGTTCATCTGCTTTAAACCCTAATTGGTGGTTCGCTTCTACCGTATCCAATCCTCTGTCTTGCAAGGCATAGGCATTGACTTTACCCACTAAACCGATGTTACGACCCTCTTGACGATGGTAAATAATCATGCCACCCTCTGTGGCAATTAATGATTGAGCAAATGCCAGTTGCTCACCACAATCACATTTCACAGAGCCTAAAGCATCTCCTGTTAAACACTCTGAATGGACACGAACAATCGGGTTGTTACTTAGCTCATTGGTAAAAATAGCCAAATGCTCTTTGCCAAACTCTTTAAAGGCTTGAATGTTAAAAGTCGCATACTTTGTTGGGAGTGTTGCCACTTCAGATATCTCAATTTCTCTCATGGCAGAGATTATATCTATTTATTAATCAATTATAAATGTTATGGTGTTAAAATGTTTTAAATAAAAAAAGGACAACAGATGTTTACACGATTTAGACGAAAACGACTCAACCCAGTGCTACGAGATTTACTACAAGAGACCCACTTAAGTGTTAATGATTTTATCTATCCCCTCTTCATTAAAAGTGGAAAAAATTTAAAAATAGAAGTAGATTCCATGCCAGGCGTTTTTCAGATGAGTATTGATGAAGTGCTTAAAGAGTGTGACGTGCTTAAAGCTTTGGGTATCTACTCTATTATTTTATTTGGAATTCCAGATACCAAAGACTCCGTAGGAAGTGATGCAATGTGTGAACATGGGATTATTGCTTCAAGTATTAGAGCCATTAAAGAAGCTCACCCTGATATGTTTGTGGTGACTGACCTCTGCTTTTGTGAATACACCGACCATGGGCATTGTGGAGTACTTGACCCAATTTTAGAAACGGTGGACAATGACATCACTTTAGATAATTTAGCCAAACAAGCCCAAGTACACGCCAAAGCAGGAGCAGACATGATAGCACCATCAGGAATGATGGATGGAATGATTACTGCCATTAGAAAAGGTCTTGATGAGGGTGGGTTTTCTCATCTTCCTATTATGTCCTACTCTACTAAATTTTCATCTGCCTATTATGGACCATTTAGAGATGTGGCAGAGAGTAGCCCAAGTTTTGGAGACAGAAGAAGCTATCAAATGAACCCAGCCAACAGAAAAGAGGCGATTTTGGAGAGTTTAGCCGATGAAGCAGAGGGTGCTGATATTTTAATGGTTAAACCAGCATTAGCATACTTAGACATTGTACGTGATATTAAAGAGAACTCCTCTCTACCTTTGGCCATTTACAATGTAAGTGGTGAGTACAGCATGTTAAAAATGGCTGCTAAAGCAGGAGTTATTGACTATGAACGTGTCATGATGGAGACCATGATGGGATTTAAGAGAGCAGGTGCAGACATTATCATCAGCTATCATGCCAAAGAGGTGGCTGAACTTTTAAATAAATAAAATCATAAAATAAATCTAGGGGCGACCTTTGTGTCTGCCCTTATTTATTGTCTATCTTTATCTATCGCATCCGATAGCTTAGCCAACTCTTCTAAATATTGTGCTTCAGGAGAGCTAGTAGGAACTTCGAGACTCTTCTCTTGAAGCACTTGTTCAGTTGGTTGAGCAATCTCTTCTTCTAACTCTGTCTTAGCAATCTCCATCTTAACCTCATCAGCTATATTTTGAATGGCTTTCTCTTCTACTACTTCTTTTACAGGCTCTTCTTTTTTTTCTTCTTTCGGCTCTTCTAAAGTCACCATTAGATCATCATCAGAAATTTGTACCGATTGTGGTGGTAATTTTATATCATTAGATGCTTTATTATTCATAAAGTTATGATAACCATAAAAAGAGACCCCTGCAATAAGTAGCAAAAGAAAAAGGATAAAAAACACCCTTATTAAGTTTGTAAAGAGTGATGGTTCTTCCCGCTCATCACTGGCTAATATTTGAGACTTATAGGATTCACAAAAATCCCTATTCTCTTCTTCGCTATTGCTAAACAATTTGTGCCTTTTCTCTATGAGATTTAGATAAAATATTACTTCTATGTAAATATTCTAGCATAAAATTAACTAAGTTTTCTTTTAAATCACATTTTTAATACTATTCACTACATAGTAATTGTTTATTTTGGTATACTATTATCAGAATATCTTAAAATATATTAAAATAAAATATATTTTAAATGACTGATTTAAAAAAGGAAAAAAATGATGTCACTATTTTGGTTCTTCATCGTATTTACAATCATCGCTATCCCTGTTTTCTATCTACTTTACCCCTCGTTAATCAATAAGGAGAGCTTACTAGAGCATGAAGCAGATGAGCAAACTCCCTATCATAAGATGGATGCAGATTGTTCTAAACTTGCAAAGAGACCTCTCTCTTTTGGTCAGCGTTTGGGAAAATCGTTTGACTCATTTATCGTAACACTTGGATTAGGACGACTCTTCTTACTCCGTGTTGTTCCTTCAGAAGAGGCATGGGTCATTGACCGTCATGGCGTTGATCGTGTGGCATGTGAGGGAATTAACCGTATTATCCCTAGTCTTGATAAAATTGAAGCCAGAGTTGACTTAAGAGAGATGAAAGTAGACCCCGATCCTCAAACCATTTTAACCCAAGACAATATTAACATTACCGTTGATATGTTTTCCATGATAAAAGTTATCCATCCACTTAAAGCCATTAAAGAGGTGGAGGATTACAAAGCACGTATGGAGAATCTTGTTATTAGTAGTACCTTTACTGCTTTAGCACGACGAAACTTTTCAGAGATTCAAAAAAACTCTGAAACCATTTTAGGAGAGATTAAAGAGATTGTTGAAAAAGACTCCTTACGTTGGGGAATTCAGCTGACACAGATTAGCTTTGAAGATGTCAAGTCTCCACAAGATATTTTGGATGCGGAACAACAAAAAATTGTGGCAATTAAAGAGGCTGAAGCCAAACTCACCAAAGCCAATGCCGACTTTAAAGAGAAAGAACTAAAAGCAGATTCAGAGCGTATTCTCATAGAAAAACGTGCTGAAGCCACGCACAATGCCATTAAAAATCTCAAAGAGTTAATGCCTAATATTTCAGATGAACGGATTATGCAGTTTTTAACCTCTGCTTCTTACATCGACTCCATGAAAGAGCTTTCATCATCTGAAAACTCTAAGTTTGTCCTCTATCCATCAGATGTGCATCAACCAATGGATAAAGTGATGAATGCAGAGTATCTTTCACAGGCACACAAAAAATAGAAATCAAAAAGTAGAAATCAAAAAGTAGAAGTCAAACAATAAAAAAATCAAGGAAAAAGGAACAAAATGTTTTTTATTACAGGAATGTCAACATTTACATGGGTACTACTCGCCTACATTGGATTACACTTAGGAGCTGATTATGTCGGTGCCTTAAAAGATTTATCGTTACAATCGGTAGTACTCATACACCATATAGGTCCAGATAGAGACTTTATTTTAAGAGTAAGAGAGGTCTTTTTAATTGTTGGCTCATTGGCCCTTTTCATTGAAATAGCCAAAGCAGCAACAGCTAGTAAATTTGGAGCTTCTGAAACCTTACTAAGCTTCATTGTCTCCATGGTATTTATTGTCATGTTCTTCATGGTTTCATGGGCTCAAAATGCAACTTTCTTAATCTTAGGAATGATGTCACTTATTGATGCCACGGGTGGATTTATCATTGAACTTAATGCTGCTAGACGTGACATTAATGTTAATGGTGGTGGTATTTTAGGCTAATGCTTCTTCCTACTCAATATGAATATATCATCATCGGCGATGTACATGGGTGCATCGATGAGCTAAAAAGCCTTTTAATTAAACAGGGCTTTTTAATTACTAAAGATGATTTTATTGAAATAAGTAAAGAGAGTGAAGATAAATCTATTATCTTATTGGGTGACTTCATCGACAAAGGAAGTGATGAAAAGCTTACCCAAACCATTGAGTTTATCCATAAAAACTATTATCATCTCAATCAAGAGCGACAACGATTCTATTTAATAGAGGGAAATCATGAAAATATGGTCTATCGCTATATTTCCAATGACACAAGCTTAGTTATTACCCCAAAAACTATTAAAAATAAAGAGAAATATTACAACACGGTAGCACTTTTAGAAAAAAATGCTTCTCTCAAAAAACTTTTTTTAGAACTGTATGAACTTTGTCAACCCTATTTTTATTATCTCTATGATGAAAATTTTACCGTGACCCTAACCCATGCTCCCTGTGAAGAACAGTACTTAAGAGTAGACTCTTTAGAAGCTAAAAAAAAGATGATTAAATCTATTTCGCGTTCTAAAAATCCTAAAATGCCATTAGATGAGCTAATGCCCTATCTCATAGAGGAAGCCCAAGATAACCAACACTACCACATCTTTGGACACCTCTCTCAAGCCAACATACGACAGTATAAAAACAAAATCTGCATAGATACTTCTGCTATTTATGGTGTTGAACTCTCCTGTGCCATTGTTAAAAATGAGCAACTCTCTTTTGATACTGTGCCTTTTGAACATAAACAAAAACAAGGCAAACAAAACGACAATAAGCTTTTTAATTTTTAACCTTAAATCTATTATGGTAGAATGGCTCTCTTAATTTAAATTCTAATACTTTAATATAGTAAGAGGAACTCCCCATGAGACACTTTTTAAGCTTAAAAGATTTCACCAAAGATGAAATTTTAGAGATGATAACCTTAGCACAAACAATCAAAAAAGAGACAAAAGCAAAAATCTTTAAACCTTATCTTGAGAAACAGACGCTAGGTATGATTTTTGAAAAAAGCTCAACTCGAACCCGTGTGAGTTTTGAAACGGGTATCTATCAATTAGGAGGCGTAGGTCTCTTTCTCTCCTCCAATGACATTCAACTTGGTCGTGGAGAACCCATGAAAGATACCTCTCGTGTCATTAGCCGTATGGTCGATATGGTGATGATTAGAACATTTGAACAATCTAAACTAGAAGAGTTTGCCCACTACTCCAAAGTACCTGTTATTAACGGATTAACTGACGCTTACCACCCTGTGCAACTCATGACCGACTACCTCACCATGTTAGAGTTTGGCATTAGCAATCCTGTGGTCGCCTATGTGGGCGATGGAAACAACATGACCCACTCATGGCTTATGTTAGCTGCTAAACTTGGCTTTGAGCTTAGAGTTGCCACCCCTAAAGGGTATGAGTGTGATGCAAACATTATTAAAGAGGCGTTAGCCATCGCCAAAACCTCTGGGGCAAAAATCACTTTTACCAATGACCCAAAAATAGCTGTAAAAGATGCCAATGTGGTCACAACTGACACTTGGGTTTCTATGGGGCAAGAGGATGAAAAAGAAGAACGCCTAAAAGCGTTTGAAGGGTACATTGTTGATGACAATTTAATGTCTCTTACAGAAAAAAATGCTATCTTCTTGCATTGCCTACCTGCTTACCGAGAGTATGAAGTGAGTGAAGCCATCTTTGAAAAACATGCTGATGAGATTTTCACTGAAGCTGAAAATAGACTTCATGCTCAAAAAGGTATTATGGTTTGGTTAGACCAACATAGAGATGATTAATGAGTAAACAATTAGAAGAGATTTTTAATTTTCAAGAAACAGCTGATGATTGTGTGAAGTGTGGGAAGTGTATCCCTGTTTGTACCATTCACCAAGTCAATGCCGATGAAGTCACCTCACCTAGAGGCTTCATTGACCTTTTAGCACAATACCAACAAGGAAACTTGGAGCTAGACAAAAATGCCAAAGATATTTTTGAGAGCTGTTTTCTCTGTACCAACTGTGTCGATGTCTGTCCTAACGACTTAGCGACGGACATGGTCATTGAAGAAGTACGTGCTGATATTGCTGACAAATTTGGTATTGCGTGGTTTAAACGTGGCTTCTTTTTCCTTTTGCGTAACCGTAAAATTATGGACTTTGTAATGAAAATGGGCTTCATGTTTAAAACCTGTGCCTTAGCCCAAGATGACAAAGACCGAGGGCTTCGTGCCAGATTTTCACTGCCCATGATTAAAAAAGGAAGACTACTCCCTTCTATGGTCAAAACAAGCTTTTTAAACAGCTACCCCCAAGAGATACCAGCACCCATTCAAGAGCAAAAAAATAAGCGTATTGCTCTTTTTATAGGGTGTCTAGCCAACTACAACTATACAGGTATTGGTGACTCATTGGTCGAGATACTTAAAGAGTTAAATATTGACATCTTTATTCCCAAAGAGCAACTCTGTTGTTCAGCCCCTGCTTACTTTACAGGCGATGTTCATTCGGTTGAATATATGACCAAAAAAAACATTGAGTATTTTGAAAGTTTCATGGATGAGTGTGATGCCATGCTTATTCCAGAAGCGACATGTTCTGCGATGATGAAACATGATTGGGCTGTTTTCTTTAAAAACCATAACATGCCAGAATGGGAAGAAAGAGCCAAAAAAGTAGCCAAAAAGATGCACATGGCAACGGCATGGTTAGATGACAACACAGAGCTACAAGCCATACTTAAGACACGTGGGACATTTGACACGGCTGTCACCTACCATGACCCTTGTCATGCAAAAAAAGTACAAGGGATTTACAAACAACCACGTAACCTACTCGCTCCAAACTACCCCATGGTAGAGATGAGTGATTCAGACCGATGTTGTGGTTTTGGTGGCGTTACCATGCAGACAGAGAAGTTTAAATTTGCCGAGGCAGCAGGAAAACCAAAAGCTGCGATGATTAAAGAGACAAAAGCCCATTATGTATCTGCTGAATGTTCTGCTTGTCGTATGCAGTTAAGTGAAGCGATGAATCATGCTGAGGTTGAAACGATATTTAAAAATCCATTGGAATTGATTGCTGAAGCGTTGAAAAAGTAATACCCATTATTCATGGGTATTATTTTTGATATTTATCAAACCACCACATAAAGGCAAACATTAACCCTACTGTTTTGCCTATTGATTCATCGTACATAAAAGTTTTAGCCTCTTTAATTGGCACTTCAATCACTTCTATAAGTTCATCTTCAATACCACCACCAGAACTTACACGCATCGACTCATCTACTTCAGCATAATAGATAACTTGTTCAGACCCAGAAGTTCCCACAGCAGAGAGAACTTTGGTAATACGTTCAATACGCTCTAAAGGAACATCAAACCCACACTCCTCTTCTATCTCCTCTTTGGCAATTTGTGCTAAAGATTTATCTTTATCAATAAGACCTGCACAAAGCTCAATGGTCATACCGTCTCCATTTCTACGGTAAACAGGAGGTCGAAACTGTTTAACTAAGATAAATGCTTCTCTCTCTTTATGATAAATCAAAATGGCGACTGAATTATGCGATTCAATAATTTCCCATGACTTTTTAATTCCATTTTGCTTGTAAGTCGCTAATGATGCTTTGACAAAGTTTGGCTTTACTAAAGGCTCTAAGCTAAAATTTTCAATAATATTTTTCACTACCAACCTCTGTTTTGATAATACTTTTTCATAGAGGGACGAACAGAGACTTCATGCACGGTATTCCATATATGAGAAGGCATATCCTCTTTAAAAATTTTATTAATAATCTTAGTATATTTTCGTTTTCTATTTAAAAATACCCTTCTAGCTTTTCCTGTTAATCCATCAGAAGAGAACTTCACCATTCGCATAGGGTTAATAGCACGTCCATTTTTGTAGAGTCCAAAGTGCAAATGTGGTCCCGTACTTCGCCCTGTACTTCCTACATATCCAATGATTTGACCCATTTTAACATGTGTTCCTTGTTTTACACGCAGTCTACTTTGGTGGGCATAGAGTGTCACATAACCATCTTTATGTTGAAGTTTAATCACTTTACCATAGCCCCCTTTCCGACCAGAAAAAATAACTTTACCATCCGCTACGGCTAAAATTGGTGTTCCTCTTTTTGCCCCAAAGTCTGTTCCATGGTGTGCTTTCCAACGTTTCAATATAGGATGATAACGTCGCTTAGAAAAGTGTGAAGTAATTCGTACATGATTAAGAGGTTTACGCATATATTTTTGAATAAGCACCTTACCATTTTCATTATAGTATTTACCATCACTATGTTTAAAGACATAGTGCTTCTTCCGATGAGATTCAATCATGGCAACTTTAATATCAGGCATACCCAATGGCTGTCCGAGTCTCATTTTTTGGTCATAAATAATGGCAACTTTATCTTTTTTCTGAACCCCTCTGAAATTAACAGAGTGTTTTAAAACTCTTGTAAATTCATTGGCTAATCGTCTATTTTTGATTTTATTAACAATATCAAAATAAGGAGATTTATCAACTTTTAAAAGGGCTATATGGGTATCTTTTTGATAGGAGATAGGTATAATCTCTATCTCATAACCACTCTGGGTTCTAAAGAGGTGAACTTGTAACTCATCGCCAATGGGTAACAGTGTTTGGAGCAACACACCATTAGAAGCAATCAACTCAAAATAACGATGGGTATAACCTACTTCATCTAGGAGCTTTAGGTCATCTTGGTCTAACGTTTTTAAAATATTTTTTGAGATATCATGTTGAGCCAAATACGATACAATACTTAAACCTTTTTCCCATTTTGAGTATTTTACCTTTGCAGCAAAAATAAATGTGGAGAATAGTAAGAAGATGACCCCTATCTTCATAAAAACGTTTTTATTCAAAAAAACTCCTCTTGTTGTTAAAATAATTATAACCCATACCAACTAAAGGCTAAAAGAGGTTAAGGGTAACTCTAAGCCTATTTTAGTAGTATTCAAACATGAAACATCTACGAGGATATAGACGGCGTTATTTTTCATTAGCTATTATTGCAATGTATTCAACGCTGTTTAAACTATGTGCTATTGACACAAACTATCAGTACCATAAACATACTTTTGAGTATCAAGAGTATAAAACCTCACCACCCTATCTCTATGCTTACAATCTACTCTAAACATATTATAACATACTTGATGTAATTAATTACACTTTTACAACTATTACAAAGGAAACAAATGAATAACACAATAAAACTGAGCCTAATTGCTACGCTTTTTCTAAGCACAAACCTCATCGCAGAGGAGAAACTTGAAGATATTACCGTAACTTCAGCAACTAAGACCAATCAAAAGTTACAAGAAGTAACATCCAATACAAATGTCATTACAGCCCAAGAGATTGAAGAGCGACATTATACAACTGTTACAGAAGCTTTAAATTCATTGCCAGGTATTGATTTTAATAGCAATGGAGGTCTAGGACATACGACAAATGTTTATGTCCGAGGATTTGACTCTAAACGGGTTTTAGTGTTGATAGATGGTATTCGTTACAATGACGTATCAAGCCTTTCAGGTGCACCATTTGAGCATATTATGATTTCTGATATTGAGCAGATAGAGGTAATTAAAGGGGCTCAATCTGGTATTTGGGGGGCAGATGCTTCAGCTGGGGTGATTAACATTATCACTAAAAAAGCTCAAAAGGGCTTACACTTTGGAGCATCACAAGAGTTTGGAAGCTTTACTACTTCACAATCACAAGCCAATATCTCCTACAAAAATGATACCTTTTATGCCAAAGCAACTTACAGTGATTTAAACACCAAAGGTTTTTCAGCGGTTGCACCTAGAGGTTCTGATTTAAATAGCTTTGAAGATGATGGGTATAGGAACAAGAGTACCAACCTCCAAGCAGGATTTCAAATCAATGCTACCAATAAAATAGATTTTACCCATATTATTAACGATGCTAGAACACAAGCTGATGCTTATGACATGGCTACTTTTTCATTTAATCCTAACAGCCAATATGATGTAGAGAGTAAAACAAAACTAAGTTCGGTAAACTTTAACCATATAGATAGCTTCAATGAAGTCGATATCTTTGCTAAAAAATCTACCTTTAGCCGATACTATCCTCAAGATGCATTCTCTGCAAATTTTGATGGTGAGACCAAAGAGTATGGCTTAACTTCAAAAGTCCCTTATGGAAAAGATCATTTTCTTGTTTGGGGTGGAGAGTACAAAAGCTTTGAACATAAAAATGCCATTGATAAAATATATACTAACAAAGCACTTTTTGTGACCAATAGCAATAAATTTGAAGGCTTTATGGGAGGAACAACCCTACTTACCCAATCGCTAAGACAAGATAACTATGATAAGTTTGACAATAAGACCACAGGTAAAATAGGATTTAAACATATCAACTCTAATATTGAAGGATTAACAGCCTCTGCAAACTACGGTACAGCCTATAATGTACCTACACACTACAACCTCTTTGACCCCTATTCAGGAAATGAAAATTTAACACCTGAAGATACAAAAGGGTATGATCTGACCCTTGGCTACAAAGATTTTAAAGTCACTTACTTTAATAATACCATTAAAGATATGATTGACTTTCAAGCTAAATTTGATGCTGATGGGAAGTTTATTGGAGGAAATTATCAAAATATTGCAGGAGACTCAACGCTTAAAGGAGTTGAGGTAGCCTATGAGACCACACTTTTTGATGATATTTTACTCTCTCTTAGCTACACCAATACCGATGCTAAAGATACTAAAGGGAAAACCCTTGCAAGAAGAGCCAAAGAGAATGCGAAGTTTGCCCTTGACTATTATGGTATTGACAAATTACACTTAGGTGTCAATGGGCAATACATAGGAGAACGTTTTGACAGAGCAGACAAACAGGGGCAACAAACAGGAAAATATACGGTAGCCAATTTTGTCACCAACTATGAAATCGACAAACAGTTAAGCCTTTATGGAAAAGTAAATAACATTACCGATAAATATTACCAAACCATTGACGGCTATGCTTCTAGTCCAAGAGCCTTTTACGCAGGAATGAAATTAACATATTAAAACAAGCGTAGGGTGTCAATTTATTGCACCACATAATAACGGTGCATTAAAATGCACCCTACAGGTTTCCAAATGAAAAAAATATTTTTAATACTCTTTATAACACCCCTTCTACTTCATGCTAAGGAGCGAATTATCGCCCTTAGCCCTGCGATTAATGAGATACTCTTTGCTCTTGGAGCAGGAGAAGAGCTTGTGGGAAATACCCAATACGCCCTCTACCCTAAAGCTTCAGAGAAACTACCTAAAGTTGGGGGTTATTTTAGCCCCTCTTTAGAGAAAATTCTTGCCCTTAAACCAACACTTGTGATTATGCAAGAGAACAACCATAAGCTTAGCCTCAAACTTCAACGCTTAGGCATTAAGAGCAAAATCATCAAGATTGATAAACTCGGCAACATCAAAAAAGCAATTAATGAGATTGGCATGATTGTCAATCAAGAAGAAAAAGCCAAAGAGATAGTGGCTAAAATAGATGAGAACCTAAAGAGCTTACAAAACATCATAAGCAATAAAAAAATCCTCATCGTCTTTGGACGTAACCCCAAACTCGATAAAAATATTTTTGTTGCAGGTCAGAACCTCTATTATGATGAAATCATTAACGAAAGTAACAACACCAATGCCCTACACTCCAACCGTAAAGGGCAACCCATCTTAAACATGGAGAACATCATCGCGTGTAACCCCGATATTGTGCTACTCTTAGCCCGTTGTCAAGCTGATGGAATTAACAATGAAGCCCTAATTAAACCGTGGTTAGATTTACCTATTTCAGCAGCTAAAAGCAAAACCATCTACATTAACCCCAACATCTATGCAGGGATTCCAAGCGATAGAATTAGCCTTTTTTTAGAAGATTTTAAAGCGATGTTAGAGGATTATAGAGATAAAAATGTTACAGATTAAAAACTACTCCGACAACATCTTAAAAAATATCTCTTTTGAGCTAAAGCCCAAGAAAAATCTCATTATTTTAGGAGAAAATGGTGCAGGAAAATCAACTTTAGCCAAAGTGCTTTGTGGCATTACCCCCTCCTCTACAGTTTGGCTCAACAACAAAAATCTCAATGATTTATCAGCCAAAGAGCGAACCAAGCTTATTAACTATGTTCCTGCAAAACTAGAGATATTTGACGAATATATTAGCTTAAATGAGTATTTAGATTTAAGTCGCTTAAACACAATCTTAGCATCAGAAAACCTCTTAAAACTTCTAGCCCTAGAGCCATTAACAAATAAATCATGCCAAAGTATGAGTTCAGGAGAGCAACAACTCAGCATGTTGGCTTCAGCTGTTTTACACAATGCTCAAATAACTATTTTTGATGAACCCACAGCCAATTTAGACCCTCAAAAAAGTCGTGACATCTATTCACTTTTAAAGTCAAATATATTTCAGTCAAAAATCATTATTACGCATGATTTAAATTTAGCCTATCAGTTAGGCTATGATGTAATCTATATTAAAAATGGTACTGTTGATTTTTTTGGCATCTCTAAAAACTTTTTTGAAGAGGGTAATTTAAGTGACTATTTTGGAACTTCAGTAAAAAGAACAGAAAATAATATTTTACTTAAGCTATAATTCTTTACTTATACTTAAATATATGATATAATATTTTCATGAAAACTATAATTTTATATTTAATACTCTTTAACTGTTTTGCAAATTCAAGTAATATGTTTACCATCAAAGATAAAGATGGCAAAGTCCTCAAAAGTAAACAAGTCACGCATAATGTCTATTATGATGAGTTCTTAGCCCAACAAAAAGAACTCTTGCAAGAGATAGAACGTGCCAAACTTTTAAAAGAGCAAAAAGAACTTTTGGGTGAACTAGATAATATCTCCTCTAAACGTGAAACCCTTGCACAATCAGCACTGGAGTACAACAAAGAAAATATATTGCTCAATGCCAAAAGACATTTAGGAGAGGATTATGTGTGGGGTGGAACAAAACCAGGAGGCTTTGATTGCTCTGGTTACATGCAATATCTTTACAAAAAAGAGGGAGTGAGTATTCCAAGAACAGCCTATCAACAATCAAAAGTAGGTAAGAAAGTAAGTAGATTTGCACTGCAAAAAGGTGATTTACTCTTCTTTTTAACCGATAAGTCAAGAGGTATTCCCGTTACCCATGTAGGGATGTATATTGGTAATGGAAAATTTATTCATGCTGCGTCTAAAAAACAAGGGATTATTATCAGCTCTTTTGAAAAGAGCCGATATAGTAAACTCTTTGTTAAAGCAACACGAATTATTCAATAACTTCTATTTTAAAGAGTAGATGCTTGTGATTTTAAAACTACCATCAATCTCTTTAAGTCTCATAAATCCTCTACTTTTACCTGAACGCTTTTTACCTTTAGCATTGGAAACGTGCCAAGTGGTTGTTGTTTTCAAATCATAATAGTTAAGACCCTTTTTTTGATAACGTTTCACAATTTTAAAATCTGAAATTTTAAAATCTCTTTTTGTCCATTTCTCATTGTAGCGTTTTTGACTCTTTAAAATGGTTTTATGACTAGCATCTTTAAACCTAAAATATTTGTTAAGCTTTTTATCATAAAATTGTAATGTCTTTTGGGCAGAAGCTATTGAAGTTGTATGAATATAATCATTTAAAAACTTCTCTATTCTCTCTTCAACAGAGACTTCAGCTTTTTTCTTTTTAGTTATCTCTTTAGGCTTTTTTATTTCTGTAAGTTTTGCTTTTTCTATAAGCTTTTTTTCTATGGATACTTTTTTCTCTATGCTTTTCTTAACGTTAGTGAGAGGAGGTAGCTTCTCTTGATTTACTATCGTCTTATTCTCTTCAATCTTAACTGCTAACTTTTCAGCTATTTTTTGAGCTTGTGCTATCACTTCTATCTTCTCAACATGAGGTTTGTTTATAATAGGAGTTTTTTCTATAATTTCTTTTTTTATAACTTCTTTTTTTATAGTAGATTTTTCTGCAATAGAATTTGAGATAATAGGCTTACTTATGCTAGGGATAGCTGTTTCAACTATTTTTGGTGCTAAAGTTTTAACAATTTTCTCTGGCTTTTTAGCTTCACTCACCACATGCTCTTTCAATGAAATCTCTTTAGGTGCGATGAACTTCTCTTCCACCTCTAGCCCATTATTTCGGAGAAACTTATAAGCATAAAAAATAGTCGCACCTAGTGTTAAAAGAATTAAAAAAATCCCAAAGATAAAAAAGAGACCTACTCCTTTTTTATCTCCTCCCTTATTACGCTTCTCTTTTTTTCTTAACTGCTTTAGTTCTGGGAGTATTGTATTCTCTTTAGGAGTAAACTGTAAATACCGTTCAATAGAGGCATTACTTGAAAAACCCATAATGGTATAGATGGTATCATTATCTTCTTCATAACCATAAATTTTAATTTCATTGTATTGTGGGTTATGCTTTAAATTACTCAACTCTTCAATAATTTGTTTTTTTCTTTTGTTAAAAACACCTCGTGCATCCACAATGGTAGAGACATAATTTTGTTCTCGAAAAGAGAATGTTTCCAAAAAAAGCTCTTTGGCAATAAAAAAACTCCCTTTCCTACCAATGGCTTTTACCAAATAGAGAAGCTCAAACTCATCTTCACCTAAAATGTCAATGATTTCATATTTATTGGCAATTGTTGTACTAATGGGTAGATATTTATTTTCACTCATCCTATTGTCTCTTCCCACCCTTAGCCGACTGAATAGAGTTAATATATGAATAATCTATTTTAATCGTTGCTTCTTTAGGTAAATGCTCTATCAAACGCCCTATCATCCCTTCAAAATCTTCAAACAAATAATTTGCCATCGAACCAGGAATTGGATTTATCTCATTGAGTAAAACTTCGCCATCAACCACAAAAAAGTCACAACGAATTAAAGCACCTTCAAAAATATTAGCATAGACTTTTTTAAAGGCATCTTGAATATCAGTTTTGAGTTCTAGTGAAATATCTGCATCGGTCACTTTTCCATCTCGTGAAAAGTCAAGATATTTTTTCTCAAAGTCTAAAAACTCCTCTTTATTTGGCTCTTCCACAATAGAGAGTTCAAAGTCAGAAGTTTTACAACCTGCTTGGTTATACTCTAATACCCCTTCAATAAAAGGCTCTATGAGTACTTGGTTGTCAAATTCAAAAGCTACATCTAAAGCATAGTCTAGCCCATCAGCTGACTTCACAATGCTCACCCCAATACTAGAACCCAAACGAACAGGCTTAATAATCACAGGGTATTCAAGGGTAATCTCACGACTATCATTGACATTCAGCACTTCATAAGGCACAACTTTAACGCCTAAACTTTCAGCATAAAGCTTAGTATAGAGTTTGTTATAAGAGAGAACTGATGCATCCACACGTGGGGAAATATAAGCAATCTTATTAAACTCTAATAGCGAAGCGACCTTGCCATCTTCTCCATCACGCCCATGAATAAGATTTAGAACTGTTCCTACATTCAGCTCTTTTAAGCCAAACATTCCCGACGTAAAAAAGTCACCTTTTTGTAAAATAAGCTTTTTATCTTTTTTATAAGCCCCCGTAGAAAAGTGATTAGACTTCATATTTTGAGCCTCAACCAAATAAAATTCACGATTGGCATCTATAAATATAAAAGAGAGCGTCGCATTTTTTAAAACTTTTTTAAGTGTAATTGCAGAGACAATAGATATTTCATGTTCAAAACTTGAACCACCAAAGAGGATAGTTATATTCATATTTTTTATTTCCTTGTTTTTTACTAAACATAAGTTTATCGTATTTGACTTATAATCTTTGTAATTTCTTCAAACCCTGCTTAACCAATGCCGAAGTGTCCCCAGTAGCCCCACTTAACGCCTTTTTAATCTGCTCTTTTTTAAAGCCTAAACTCTCCAAAGCCAAAATCGCATCTGCCATACCATTGTCTAGCATCGCTGAATCTGAACTACCATCGACAATGAAATCTGCCAACTCCACCAAAATACGACTTGCCGCCTTTGGTCCAATGCCAGGGACACGTTTCAAAAGATTTACATCTTTGTCAGCCACTACCCTTGCAAAGGTTTCAGGTACAAAAGTAGAACAGGTCGCCATGGCAACCTTTGGACCTACACCATTTATCTTAATGAGTGTGTCAAACATCTTTTTCTCATTGGCTTCTATGAATCCAAAAAGTAAAGAGGCATCTTCTCGAATGATTTGACGCACCAAAAGCTTAACTTTTGATTCTTTAATACTGTTTGAAGTGTTTAACGATATATTTACTTCATGTATCATGCCATTAACATTAATATGTACAAATGTTGGCTCTTTTTTCTCTACACTACCCTCTATGCCTACTATCATCATATACTCCTATTTTTTAATCATTGAAGTATAGCGATTATTACGCTAACATTCTATAAAATTTTACGTTAAAAAAATTTATAATCAAAAAAATAAAAAGAGTTTTATGAAATTAAAATCTATCTTCTCCAATAGCTTCGGTATTTTGCTCTCTCGTATTACAGGATTGGGTAGAAATACCCTTCTTGCCATGACATTAGGGGCAAGTGGCTACTCGGATATGTTCTTTGTCGCTTTTAAACTTGCCAATATGTTTAGACGTATTTTTGCTGAAGGGGCATTTACCCAAGCATTCATGCCCTCTTTTGTCGATGCGAAACAAAAAGGGGTCTTTGCTACCGCTATCTTTTTACGTTTTATGCTCTTTATCGTGGCTATCTCTTTGTTGGTCACGATATTTCCCGAAAGTGTTACAAAACTTCTAGCATGGAATTGGAGTAGTGAAAAAATAGCCCAAACAGCCCCCTTTACTGCCATTAATTTTTGGTATTTAGATCTTATTTTCATCGTTACTTTTTTAGGAACACTGCTACAATATAGAGAACACTTTATCACCACAGCTGTCTCAACAGCACTCCTTAACCTCTCCATGATTGCGGCACTCTACTTCTATATGAACGAAAGCCCCAGCACCATTCTCTATGCTTTAAGCTTTTCAGTACTCATTGGAGGTCTGCTTCAAGTTGTTAGTCATCTTTTTGTACTCAAACACTTAAATCTTCACCGCCTTTTAATCGGAGGATGGAAATATAGAAAACAAAAAGATGTCACCCAAGCCAAAAAGAGATTCAGCAAACTTTTTGTTCCCTCTGTTTGGGGAAACTCTGCTCCCCAATTTGC
>Ga0256840_1001603_pt1 | contig 20978 bp, 13 predicted proteins | sample 355202metaG_FD_185969 | JGI IMG/M metagenome (GOLD analysis project Ga0256840, IMG submission 185969) | Hydrothermal vent microbial communities from Mid Atlantic Ridge, Atlantic Ocean - 355-202 | ecosystem: Environmental > Aquatic > Marine > Hydrothermal vents | place: Atlantic Ocean: Mid...
GGTTTCATGTATTTAAATTTAAGTGGTTTTATTCTTCACTTACTAAAAAATCAAATAATTTCAAATATTCAACATATTCGTCTTTAACAGAGGTTGCATATTTTTCATCATCAAACCTAATAGTAGTTTTAACTAGTTGGTCATACATTAAAAGACTTTGTTTAATTTCATCAAATATACTTTCAATTTCCGATTCATCAAATTGGCTGTAGTATACTAAGTTTTCTTGTAAAATTTTCTTTAATTCAGAAGTTAATTTTCGAGCTTTTTCTTTTTCATTTAGTTGGTAATATAAATCTACATAAGAAATTAGCATGCTATAATGTCCAAATTTTTGAACTGGCATTTTCTCTAAGGAAATATCAAGAATTTCTGTGGCTTTATCAAATTTATTTTCGTCAAATAGTTTTCTAGCCAAACGTTCCATATTATTTCGGTAAGAAACGGCATTTTTTCTAGTTTCAGGATCTAAATAAATACCATCATCAGTAATATTTCTCCAATCCCAATTCTTCACATTTTTATACATAATATCTGTATTTATTCTACCCATTTCAAAGAAATTACCTTCATTTGGTGTTTTAATAGGTACTAACCTGTAAGCTAAGCCATCTAGTTGTAAATAATCTTTCAGCCAAATATATTCTTCATCAGCTTGTGCACCTCCAGTAAAATAGATAGGTTTTTCCCAATTATTATTAGCTAAAATATCTAACATTAAAATTCTATTTTTAGAGAGTGTACTTGAAATTTCAACATCAATATAGGGTACAATTAAATCTGCATCCTTTTGTGCTACAACTCCATATTTTAAAACAGCTTCCTTATCTACAGGTATTCTAATTTTGTTAGTAGGTAATACTTTTTCAGGTATGCCATCATCGTCTAAATCATAATATGTAATATCTTTATCACTTTGAATCCATTTCATAAAAAACTTAATATCAACTACGGAGTCTTTTAATTGTGGGAAAATTTCTTCAAAGTAATAAGCAACATCCAAAGTTCCTAATTTGTATTGGTCATGAGTTAATTGAGAAGGAATAGGATCTGCCTTGTACGTTTTTCGTTTCATTTGATCTATATACCAATCGGTTTGAAAAAGGCTGGTGTTAATCAATTTCATATCGGTTCTGTAATTTTCAACTTCTTGCATATACCATAAAGGAAAAGTGTCATTATCTCCAATGGTGAAGAGTATGGCATTTTCGGCACAAGAGTCTAAATATGCTTTTGCATTTAGGTGTGATGTATATCGGTTTGATCTATCGTGATCATTCCAATTTTCAGAAGCCATTAGCGCCGGAACTACTATTAATGAAATTAAAGTAACGGTTATTGCCACGACAGTTGGTTTTGTATATTTTTTTAATTTTTCAAATAAGGCCAACACTCCAAAACCAATCCAAATAGCAAAAATGTAGAATGAACCTACAACGGCGTAGTCTCTTTCTCTTGGCTCAAAGGGTTTTGGGTTTGTATAAAATATAATAGCTAAGCCAGTAAAAGCAAAGAAAAGGAATAGGGTGTAAAAATCATTTTTATTTTTCTTAAGTTGAAAAATGAGACCAATAATTCCTAAAATAAAGGGAAGAAAGTAATAGGTGTTTCTACCTTTATTGTTTTTTACCTCAGATGGTAAATTAGATTGTGGCCCCAAGTGTAATTCATCAATAAATTTAATACCACTTAACCAATTCCCATTTTGTAAATCTAACTGACCTTGTTCATCGTTTTGTCTACCAACAAAGTTCCACATAAAATAGCGAGCATACATATAACCGAACTGAAAATCAACCATAAACTTAATGTTCTCAATAAAAGTTGGTCTTCGTTTACTGTTTTGAGGTATTCCTGCTATTGCTTTGTAATTTCTAATTACGTTGGCATCCGTACTCACCATTCTGGGAATAAAACCTTTATGTTTGCTGCTCCAATTTGGTAAAGCATCTTTGTATTTATTTACAATAATGTATTTCCCTGTCTTTTCATCTTTCTCATACTTTGGTTTATCATCTCTAGTGGGCTTTTCGGCATCAACATCTCTATTGTAAATAAGAGAATAATAAGTATCATAAAATACATTTGCATCTCCATACTGTTCACGATCGTAATAAGCTAATAATTCACGTGCACTTGAAGGGTTATTTTCATTAATGGTAGTATTAGCATTTGCTCTTATAGGTAGCATTAGCCATGATGAAAAACCAATCATTATAAAAAGTACCGATAATATAATTGTATTTGCACCAACTAAATGCTTTTTATGAGTATACTTTATTCCGAAGTAAAATAAAACAACTAATAATATACCTGCAATAATACTTCCTGAATTAAAAGGGAGTCCAATAGAGTTTACAAAAAATAATTCTAAAGCACTAAAATATTTTAAAGTGAAAGGAAACAACATTTTAAACACAAACATTAATACCAATACAGAAATTATATTGGCAATAATAAATTGCTGAACAGTTAAATTTTTATATTTTTTATAAATGTATAAGAATACAATTGATGGTATTACTAATAGTGATAAAATGTGAACTCCAAATGATAAACCAACAACAAAACTAATAAGTAGTAACCATTTATTACCTTGAGGTTTATCCATTTCAGCTTCCCAGTGCAAACCAAGCCAAAATAACAAAGCCATTAAAAAAGAAGACATTGCATACACTTCAGCTTCAACAGCACTAAACCAAAAACTATCGGAAAAAGTGTAGGTTAAACTTCCTACAAGTCCACTCCCTAAAATTGCGATAGATGTACTTTTGGTTAATTCAGATGAATTTTTTATAAGTCTTTTTGCCAAGGCGGTTATGGTCCAAAACATAAATAATATGGTAAAAGCACTGGCTAATGCTGACATAAAGTTTACCATTTTAGCAATTTCCGTTACGTCTGAAGTAAACATGGCAAAAAATGCGCCTAACATTTGAAACAAAGGAGCTCCAGGAGGATGGCCAACCTCAAGTTTTATAGCAGTGGAAATATATTCACCGCAATCCCAGTAGCTAACAGTAGGCTCTAGTGTTAGTGAATATGTTATTAAAGCTATTGAAAAAGCAACCCATCCAAGAATGGTGTTCCATTTAGAAAAATTGAATGAATTCATAAAAAAAAATTTATCGAAGCGAATTTAGTAAAATAAACTTTAATATTAACGGTAATAACGTGCTAGAGGTTTTAGAAAGTATTAAAGTGTTGTTAAAAGTTATTTTTCTAAAAAAAATTAGAAATTATTTGTCAAATTAAAACTTTGGCTTAAATTTGCACCCTCAAAATGACCCATGGTGTAATGGTAGCACTCCGGTTTTTGGTATCGTCAGTCAAGGTTCGAATCCTTGTGGGTCAACAAAAAGCTTCAACGTATAGTTGAAGCTTTTTTGTATTCTTTGGTTTTTATACTTTAAAGGTAACTACCGGTAATTTAGCATGATTTGCTAAATCTTCTCCAATGCTTCCAGTAAATAAATGAGCCAATCCACGCCTTCTACTAGTGTTTAGTAATATTACATCAGCGTCAATAACCGTGGCAAAGTTTAGAATACCAGCCTCAATAGAAACATCGTTATAAATATTTAGTGTATACTCACCCAAATCATATCCATTGATATAATTTCTAATGGCATCACTAGATTCTTTTGTTGTTTCAAAGTTGTGGATTGTGTTAATTTTTAGTAAATGTAATCGAGCATTAAAAAGAGAAGAAAAATCTAATATTTTTTGGAATGTAGGTTTGCTTTTTTGATGAAAATTAGAGGCGAAAACGATATTTTCAATTTTAAAATTTTCAACTTCTTGTTTAATAACAAGCACTGGTACATCAGAGTTTCTAACAACTTTCTCAGTATTTGAGCCAACTAACATCTCTTCAAGTCCTGAAGTCCCTTTTGAACCCATTACTATTAAGTCTATATTTTGTTTTTTACTTTCATCAATTATACCGTCATAAGCTTTGTGAAACTGTACGGAATCTTCAACTTTTACACCTTCAAAAAATGGTAAATTTTTAAAATCCTCAAATTTTTCATGAGCTCTTTTTAAAAATAGCAAAGTGGTCGGTGTATTGCTTGAATTCCCAAAGCTAGAAGGGTCTACAACTCCTGTTGGTAATTCCAACATGTGCAATAAAAATATTTTTGAATTTGTTAGTTTAGCAATGTCTGAAGCAACTTTTGCAGCGTATTTTGCTTGATTTGAGAAATCTACAGGGACTAAGATGTTTTTCATAAAAATTCGCGGTAAAGATTAATATGCCGAATGTAAAGTTAATAATTTTAAATTAAAAAGAAGAATGATTTTTTATCAATTAAAAAATTGTTACTATATTTGCACAGAATTTGAATAAAATAGAAGGATAGGAGGGGACGGTAAGTCCCCTCTTTTTATACTGATTATGGATAAAGAAAAGGTTAAAAATTTATTAAATAATGCTCTAGAACAAAATACTGAGCTTTTTTTAATAGAGTTAAAATTTTTAGCAGATAATAAAATTTATGTTGAGGTTGATGGAGATAAAGGTGTATCTTTAAAAGAATGTATTAGGATTAGCAGAGAAATTGAACATAATTTAGATAGAGAAGAGGAAGATTTTTCATTAGAAGTTACATCTCCAGATGTTGCCAACCCCTTAAGAAATAGAAGGCAATATATGAAAAATATCAACCGTACTCTTGATGTGAAATTACAAGATAATACAACAGTTCAAGGCGTACTTAAAAAGGTGACTGAAAATGAAATTGAATTAGAATGGACAGCACGAGAACCAAAACCAATAGGGAAAGGAAAAATAACTGTAGTTAAAAACGCAACTATACTGTTTGAAGAGATTTTAGAAGCAAAAGTGAAAATAATATTTTAATTAAGAGAATGCATGGAAAATTTAGCATTAATTGAGTCATTTTCAGAGTTTAAAGGAGATAAAAATATAGATAGAGTTACGCTAATGGCAATACTTGAAGAAGTATTTAGAGCTGCTTTAAAAAGGAAATTTGGATCTGATGATAACTTTGATATAATTATAAACCCAGATAAAGGAGACTTAGAAATTTGGAGAAATAGAATTGTTGTAGCTGATGGAGAAGTTGAAGATCCAAACGAAGAGATTGAACTTTCTGAGGCTCAAAAAATAGAGCCAGATTTTGAAATTGGTGAAGACGTGTCAGAAGAAGTAAAATTGGTAGACCTTGGAAGAAGAGCAATTTTAGCTTTACGTCAAAACCTTATTTCAAAAATTTATGAGCATGATAGTACAAATACGTTTAAACACTTTAAAGAACTAGAAGGTGATATTTACAGTGCTGAGGTTCATCATATCCGTCATAATGCTATTATATTATTAGATGATGATGGGAATGAAATTGTTTTGCCTAAAAGTGAGCAAATACGTTCAGATTATTTTAGAAAAGGAGAATCAGTAAGAGGTATTATTAAAACGGTAGAATTACGAGGTAATAAACCTGTAATAATTTTGTCGAGAACAGCACCTGAATTTTTAGTTAAATTATTTGAACAAGAAATTCCAGAAGTTTTTGACGGTTTAATTACCATTGAAGGTGTTGCAAGAATACCAGGGGAAAAAGCAAAAGTAGCTGTAGATTCCTATGATGATAGAATTGACCCTGTAGGAGCCTGTGTTGGGATGAAAGGATCCCGTATCCATGGTATTGTTAGAGAATTAGGAAATGAAAATATAGATGTACTTAATTATACCAAAAATACACAATTGTATATTGCAAGAGCTTTAAGTCCTGCAAAAGTTGTTTCTATGAAAATTCATGAAGAAGAAGGAAGAGTTGATGGAAAAAAAGGGCGAGTTGATGTATTTTTATTGCCAGAAGAAGTTTCTAAAGCAATTGGGAAAAACGGTGTTAATATTCGTCTAGCATCACAATTAACTGGATATGATTTAGATGTTCAAAGAGAAGGAGTGGAAGCCGAAGATGATGTTGAATTAACTGAATTTTCTGATGAAATAGAAGCTTGGGTAATCCAAGAATTTAATAAAATTGGTTTAGACACCGCACGAAGCGTACTGGAAAAAGATGTAAAAGAACTGTTAAAAAGAACAGATTTAGAAGAGGAAACAATTCTAGAAGTTCAAAAAATATTAAGAGAAGAATTTGAAGATTAATTTCTGGTAATTCAACAATAATTGGCTAAAAAATAACTATATGGCTGACAACAAAAAATTGAGACTAAATAAAGTATTACGAGAATTGAATATTTCGTTAGATAGAGCTGTTGAGCACTTGGCTAGCAAAGGTTTTGAAATTGAAGCAAGACCTACAACAAAAATATCCAATGAAGAGTACGAAATACTATTAGATGGTTTTCAAACTGATAGAAGTAAAAAAGTAGCTTCAAAAGAAGTTAGTGAAGAAAAAAGAAAAGAGAAAGAGGCTCTTAGGATAGCTGCTGAAGAAAAAATGGAGAGACAGCGTCTTGAAGAAGAGGCTAAAAAAGTTGTTGTTAAAGCCAGAGCTGAAAAACTAGAAGTTAAAACTGTTGGTAAAATTAATATTGACCCTAAAGAAGATGTTAAGAAAGAGATAGAAAAGGAACCTAAAGTTGAACCGAAAGAAAAAGAAAAGGTTAAACCTGAAGCTAAAGTAAATGAAAAAGAACCAACCAAAGAACCAGCTAAAAAACCAGTTAAAAAACCAGTTCAAGAAATAAAAAAAGAAATAACCAAAACAGAGGTAAAAAAACAAATAAAAGAAGTTGAAAAGGTTGAGCCAAAAATAACTATTGAAGAAATAACTAAACAGGAAAAAGTAGTTAAATCTGATGATAAAAAAGCTAAGAATGAAAAGCCTAAAAAAGATGAGAATATAGAAAACTCATCATCTCAAAAAATAGCTACAAACTATAAAAAACTACATGGGCCAAAAATTACAGGTAAAACAATTGATTTAAAGCAATTTGAAAAACCTAAAAAGAAAAAAACAGAATCTGTTAAAAAAGAAACAGCTGACACTAATAAAAAGAAAAGAAGGCGTATTGTAAAAAAAGCACCAGCATTTAATGGTAAAAAGCCAGGTTCACCAGGGCAAAATAGACCAGGGGGTAGAGGAGCTCAACGTCGTCCTGGAGGAGCTAGAAAACAAATAATTAAAGAAGAGCCTTCTGAAGCTGATGTTCAAAAACAAGTTAGAGAAACCTTAGAAAAATTACAAGGTAAATCGAAAAAAGGAAAAGGGGCAAAATATAGGAGAGATAAAAGAGATCAACACCGTCAGCAATCAGACATTGATCAAGAGTTGCAAGCAATTGAAAGTAAAGTGCTAAAGGTGACTGAGTTTGTTACAGTTAGTGAAATTGCTACCATGATGAATATACCTGTTACAGATATTATTTCTGCTTGTATGTCCTTAGGTATGATGGTAACAATGAATCAGCGTTTAGATGCTGAAACGTTAACTATTGTTGCTGAAGAATTTGATTATACGTTAGATTTTGTAGGTGCAGAAGTTGAAGAAGCTATTGAAGAACATAAAGACACTGAAGAAGAATTAGAACAAAGAGCACCAATTATTACTATAATGGGGCATGTTGATCATGGTAAAACTTCATTGCTAGATTTTATACGTGAAGAAAATGTAATTGCAGGAGAATCAGGAGGTATAACACAGCATATTGGAGCCTACGGTGTTGAATTAAAAAACGGTCAAAAAATTGCATTTTTGGATACACCAGGTCACGAAGCTTTTACAGCGATGCGTGCTCGTGGAGGACAAGTTGCAGATATTGTTGTTATTGTAATTGCTGCAGATGATGATGTAATGCCACAAACAAAAGAAGCAATAAGCCATGCGCAGGCAGCAGGTGTGCCAATTGTTTTTGCAATAAATAAAATTGACAAACCCAATGCCAACCCTGATAAAGTTAAAGAACAGCTTTCAGCTATGAATTTGTTAGTTGAAGATTGGGGAGGGAAAATACAATCACATAATATTTCTGCAAAAACAGGAGAAGGTATTGATGAATTACTTGAAAAAGTACTTTTAGAAGCAGAAATGTTAGATTTAAAAGCAAATCCTAACAAACATGCAGTTGGTACTGTTGTAGAAGCTTTATTAGATAAAGGACGTGGATATGTATCAACAATATTGGTGCAAGAAGGAACTTTAAAAATAGGTGACTTTATGCTTGCTGGTAAGCATAGTGGAAAAGTAAAAGCTATGTTTGATGAAAGAAGTAATAGTATGGTAGAAGCAGGTCCTTCAACACCGGTTTCTATTCTAGGTTTAGATGGAGCTCCACAGGCAGGGGATAAATTTCATATTTTCGAAGATGAGAAAGAAGCTAAGCAAATAGCTTCAAAACGATCGCAATTACAACGTGAACAATCGGTTAGAACACAACGCCATATTACCTTAGATGAAATTGGACGTAGAATAGCGTTAGGAGACTTTAAAGAATTAAATATTATTTTAAAAGGTGATGTTGATGGCTCAGTTGAAGCTTTAACTGATTCTTTCCAAAAACTTTCAACCGATGAAATTCAAGTAAATATTATCCATAAAGGTGTTGGAGCTATAACGGAGTCAGATGTATTATTAGCCTCTGCTTCTGAAGCGATTATTGTTGGATTTAATGTAAGACCTTCTGGTAATGCACGGACTTTAGCTGATAACGAAGAAATTGATATTAGAACGTATTCTATTATTTATGATGCTATTAATGACTTAAGGGATGCAATGGAAGGTATGTTATCTGCTGAAATTAAAGAGGAAGTAACAGGAAATGTTGAAATAAGGGAAGTGTATAAAATTTCTAAAGTTGGAAATATTGCCGGTTGTATGGTAGTTAGTGGTAAAATATTTAGAAATTCTAAAATTAGAATTTTAAGAGATAATGTTGTTATACACTCAGGTGAGTTGTCGTCTTTGAAACGTTTTAAAGATGATGCTAAAGAAGTTTCTAAAGGATATGACTGTGGTTTGCAAATTAAAAACTACAACAATATAGAGGTGGGAGACGTTATTGAAGCTTATCAAGAAATTGAAGTTAAGAAAAAGCTAAAAAGAAATTAGCTTAAATAAAAAAAGGGAGTGCAATTACACTCCCTTTTTTTATTTATAAAGTTAAATTTTATCTTCTAAAACGATGGCTCCAGAATATTTTTCTTTAATAACAAGTAAAATTCTATCAGCTTCTAAACGCGTAGTAAAATTACCAACTTGCGTTTTCCATTCAGGAGACTTATAAATAATTTTGACCTTGTATTTTGGGAACAAATTGTTGAAATTACGTTTTGTTTTATAAGCTTGAACTTCATTGCCGTTGTAAAGTTGTATTTTATATACTATTGAATTTTTATTTTTTTTGTTAAATTCCTTTTTTTGTTTAATTAAATTGTTAATATTTTCACTTTCACTCTGCGAGTATGAATTAGTTATACTTAAAAATAAAGTGATAAAAGCTAGATATATTGTTTTTTTAATGGACATATTCATAATTATTTTTATTTTTTTTCAAATTTATTGTTTTTCTTCAAACGAAAGAATAAAGATTGTTATTTAGAATGAATATAAATTAGAATTAACGTAATTATAACATTTTGATGTTTATATATAAATGTTACTTTTGTCAAATCCTTTAAAAATGACTTAAGTCATCTATTTTTAAATGAAAATATTGTACCAAACAAGAGAAAAATATTTTTTTTAAGTATGAAAAGTGTTAAATTACACAGACAATTATCAAGATTAGTAATCAGTAGTCTTGTTTTCCTTTTTTTATTCTCACTCAGTTTGTCGGCTCAAGAAGGCGATGTTGTAAATGGGGAAAAACTGTTCAAATCTACTTGTGCAGCTTGCCATAGGTTAGATAAAAAATTAGTTGGACCTGCTTTAAAAGGGGTTACAGATAAAAGAGAACAAGATTGGTTAATTTCTTGGATTAAAGATAGTCCAGGAATGATTAAATCAGGAGATAAATTAGCAATTCAGGTTTTTGAAGAAAACAACAAATTGCCAATGACGCCAAACCCTCAATTATCTGACCAAGATATTATTGATATTTTAGCGTATACAAAAGGCGAGCCTACAGCTTCCAAAGCTGCTTTGGTAGCTCAAGAAATTGACCCTGGGGTAGAAAGGGGAAAGAAGGTTTTTAAAGCGAACTGTGTTGCATGTCATAAATTAGATAAAAAACTAATTGGCCCAGCTCTTTTTAAAATTGGAGAAAAGCGTGAAGCTGAATGGTTGAAGTTGTGGATTAAAGATAACGCAGCTTTAGTTGCGTCTGGAGATAAGCTAGCAAAAGAAGTAGCTGATAGTACTCCAATTGCAATGACTGCATTTCCTCAATTATCAGACCAAGATATTGAAGATTTATTAAAATATTTTGAAGTTGGCGATGCTAAAAAAGTAGCAGCTAATGCTACTTCTACTTCAACTGATAACCAAGAGATATTTAACAATCCAAGAACAGGGGTTTGGACATCATTAGGTTTAACAATTTTAGCATTTTTACTACTTTCATTAATTGTAGCTGCTACAACTAATAAAAAAGTAGAAGAAGGAGAAGAAGAAGAAGAGAGCATGTTAAAAAGTATGTTTTTAAGTCCTTTCCTACGTTTTTTAGTACTAGTGTTCTTTTTGCTAGGAGCTGCATACTTAACTTTTGGTTATTTTATGCAGGTAGGTGTAGATACGGGTTATCAACCAATTCAACCTATAGCATTTTCACACGCAATACATGCAGGAGATAATAAAATAGATTGTCAATATTGTCACTCTTCAGCAAAAAATAGTAAAACATCAGGTATCCCTTCAGTAAATGTATGTATGAACTGTCATAAATCTATTTCAGAATATACAGGAGAATTATTTGGGGGATATTCAAAAGAAGATTTGGATGGTGAAATTCAAAAAGTATATGATGCAGTTGGTTGGGATAAAGATAACCTTCAATACATTGAAGGTTATGAACAAAAACCTATTGAATGGGTTCGTATTCACAATTTAGCAGATTTTGCATATTATAACCATTCACAGCATGTAAATGTGGCTGGGCTTAAGTGTCAGAAATGCCATGGTCCTGTTGAGGAAATGCATGAGGTAAAACAGTTCTCAAAATTAACAATGGGATGGTGTATAAATTGTCACAAAACAACAGAAGTTGATATGAAGAATAATGATTATTACAAAAATATTCATGAGCAACTTTCAAAAAAATACGGTATAGAAAAAGTGACAGTAGCTCAAATGGGAGGGCAAGAATGTGGAAAATGTCACTATTAATAAAAAAAGAAAATAAGTATATAAACAATGGCATCAAATAAGAAATATTGGAGAAGCGTTGAAGAACTTAAATCAGATAATTCTATTGTTGAAAGTTTAATGCAAAAAGAATTTGTAGAAGAATTACCTACAGATGCATTTTTAGGTGATAAAGAAAATTTATCTCAATCTTCAACAACTCGACGCGATTTTCTAAAATATGTTGGTTTTTCAACTGCAGCTGTTTCACTAGCAGCCTGTGAAGGGCCAGTAATAAAATCGATTCCTTATGTTATTAAACCAGATAATATAGTTCCTGGAGTAGCTAACTACTACGCTTCAACTATGGCTGAAGGTGGTGATTTTGCAAATATTTTAGTAAAAGTAAGAGAGGGAAGACCAATTAAAATAGAGCCAAATAAAATGGCTGGAAACTGGGGGGCAACTTCAGCAAGAGTTCAAGCATCTGTACTTTCTTTATATGATAACAACAGACTAAGAGGTCCTTTGGATAAAGGAGAGCCAACAGATTGGAATACTTTAGATGAAAAAGTTATTGAAACTTTAAATACTTTGAAAAGTAGCAATGAAAAAATTGTTATTTTAACAGGAACTACTGCAAGTCCTTCATCAAATAAAGTAATTGAAGATTTTACAGAATTTTATGGTAATGTTTCACATGTTGTATATGATGCATTATCTGAAAGTGCTGCACTAGATGCCTTTGAAAGTATGTACGGTGTAAGAGCTTTACCAAATTATAAATTTGAAAAGGCCGATGTAATCGTTTCTATAGGAGCTGATTTTTTAGGAGATTGGCAAGGAGGTCAATATAGTGCTGCATATGCTAAAGGAAGAACTCCTTCAGAAGGGAAGATGTCAAAACTTATACAATTTGAATCAAATTTATCACTTACAGGAGCGAATGCAGATGTTCGTGTACCAGTAAAACCATCAGAACAAGTTTATGCATTAATTAATTTGTATAACTACGTAACAGGAAATAACTTTCCTTCAAAAGAAACTCCTGTAGATGAAGCTATAAAAAAATCGGCGGAACAACTTAAAAAATCTAGAAATAAAGCAGTTGTAGTTACAGGAATTCAAGATAAAAATGCACAGTTAATTGTAAATGCATTAAATGAATATTTACAATCTGAAGCGTATGATATTACCGCTCCTCGTTATGTAAAAGTAGGAAACGATGCAGATGTTGATAAATTGATTTCTGAAATGCAAGCGGGAAAAGTAGGTGCTTTGTTAGTTTATAACACGAACCCTTCTTATTCTTTGCCAAATGCAACAAAATTTAATGAGGCATTAAAAAAAGTTAAAGTATCGATTAGTTTTGGTATGTCAGCTGATGAAACAGCGAATCAAACTCAGTTTGTTGCTACTACACCACATTATTTAGAATCTTGGGGTGATGCGCATTTTCAAGCAGGAAACTATGGTTTAATGCAACCAACAATACAACATTTGTTTGATACGCGTCAGTTTGAAGATAGTCTTTTAACTTGGATGGGAGAAAATAAAAATTACTATCAATTTATAAAAGAAAATTGGGCAGCCACTATTTTAGATGGAGAATCTTGGAATAAAGTATTGCATGACGGTATTTATTCAAGTAAAGAAGAGGTTTTATTTACTAAAAGTGAAATAGATATAGCAAATTCAGCGGCTGCTTTGTTAAGTAATGTTAAACCTGCTGATTTAGAATTAAATTTATATGCCAAAATTGGTTTAGGAGATGGTAAACAAGCTAATAATCCTTGGTTACAAGAATTACCAGATCCAATAACAAGAACAAGTTGGGATAATTATATGACAATTTCTGCTGCTGATGCAGAGAAATTAGGACTAGAAAATTGGACGGTTAGTGATGGCGCTTTAAACGGGAGTTTGGTAAACCTTAAAGTAGGTGAAGCTACCTTACAAAATGTACCGGTATTAATTCAACCAGGACAAGCTAAAGGAAGTATTGGGTTGGCTGTTGGTTATGGTAGAGAAGCAGGTATGCAGCAAGAAATGATGACTGGAGTTAATGGCTTTTCATTGATGCGAGATTTTGAGATATTTCAGCCAGTAACTATTGAAAAAATTGATGGTGAACATGAATTTGCTTGTGTGCAATTGCAACACACCATTATGGGTCGTGATGAAATTATTAAAGAAACAACTTTAGAAGATTATATTAATAAACCAAAAGAAGATTGGAATAAAACACCTGAATTTTCATTAAATCATGTGGAAGTTCCTGCTGAACGAGTTGATTTATGGGATAAATTTGATGACACAATTGGTCATCACTTTAATTTATCAATAGATTTAGCCACCTGTACAGGTTGTGCAGCTTGTATAGTTGCTTGTCATGCAGAAAATAATGTGCCAGTTGTTGGGAAACATGAAATAAGAGTAAGTAGAGATATGCATTGGTTACGTATTGATAGGTATTATACCTCAGATATGACTAATGAAAAGGCAAAAGAAGAAGGGATTTTTGGTACAGGAAAAATGTTTAATACAATGACAATTCCTCAGGAAAATCCTCAAGTGGCTTTTCAACCTGTAATGTGTCAACACTGTAATCATGCGCCTTGTGAAACTGTTTGCCCTGTGGCAGCAACTTCACATGGCCGTCAAGGTCAAAATCATATGGCGTATAACCGTTGTATAGGTACAAGATATTGTGCAAACAACTGTCCTTATAAAGTTAGACGTTTTAATTGGTTTAAATATCCTGAAAATAATGAGTTTGATTTCAATATGAACAACGATTTAGGGAAAATGGTATTAAACCCAGATGTTGTGGTACGTTCGAGAGGAGTTATGGAAAAATGTTCAATGTGTTTACAAAAAACACAATTAACTATTTTAAATGCGAAGAAAGAAGGTCGCCCTATTGTTGATGGTGAATTTCAAACGGCTTGTTCAAGTTCTTGTCCAACAGGATCCATGGTTTTTGGAGATGTTAATGATAAAGAAAGTGAAGTTGCTCAATTAATGGAAAATGATAGAATGTTCCATTTATTAGTAGAAATAGGTACAAAACCGAATGTTATGTATCATTTAAAAGTTAGAAATACAGAAGAATCATAAATCAAAGATAGATATTAAATTATGTCTCATTACGAAGCACCCATAAGAGAACCATTAATAATTGGTAATAAAAGTTACCACGATATTACAGTTGATGTAGCAGCACCTGTTGAAGGTAAAGCCAATAAAAAATGGTGGATAGCATTTACAATAGCCTTACTTGCATTTTTATATGGAATAGGGGCTATTATTTACACTATTGGAACAGGAATTGGAGTTTGGGGATTAAATAATAGAATTAACTGGGCATGGGATATTACCAATTTTGTTTGGTGGGTAGGTATCGGTCATGCAGGAACATTAATCTCGGCTGTATTGTTATTATTTCGTCAGAAATGGAGAATGGGTATTAACCGTTCTGCTGAAGCTATGACAATTTTTGCCGTTTTTCAAGCAGGTTTATTCCCAATAATTCATATGGGTAGAGTTTGGAATGCATTTTATGTATTACCAATACCAAACGCACTTGGCTCATTATGGGTTAACTTTAACTCACCTTTACTGTGGGATGTTTTTGCAATTTCAACATATTTATCTGTATCATTAGTGTTTTGGTATACAGGTTTATTACCAGATTTTGCAATGTTAAGAGATAGAGCTGTTAGACCTTTTCAAAAGAAAATCTACAGTTTGTTGAGTTTTGGTTGGTCTGGAAGATTAAAAGACTGGCAACGTTTTGAAGAAGTATCATTGGTTTTGGCAGGTTTAGCAACGCCGTTAGTATTATCTGTACACACTATTGTATCAATGGACTTTGCTACATCAGTTATTCCAGGTTGGCATAGTACAATTTTTCCACCTTACTTTGTGGCAGGAGCAATTTTTTCAGGATTTGCAATGGTGCAAACATTACTGTTAATTATGCGTAAAGTTTCAAATTTGGAAGCTTATATAACAAAGGTTCATATTGAAAATATGAATAAGGTAATTTTACTAACAGGAGGTATTGTATCGGTAGCTTATATCACGGAGTTTTTTGTTGGATGGTATTCAGGAAGTAGTTATGAAGATTATACATATTTATCAGTTGGAGCCGCTACAGGGCCATATTGGTGGGCTTTTTGGGCCTTAATCACTTGTAACTTTATATTTCCACAAACACTGTGGTTTAAAAAGTTAAGAACAAATTTTGTTTGGTCATTCTTTATTTCAATTGTTATTAATATTGGTATGTGGTTTGAACGTTTTGATATTATTGTAATTGATTTAAGTAGAGGGCATTTACCATCATCTTGGACTATGTTTTCACCAACGTTTGTTGATGTAGCTATTTTTATAGGGACCATAGGCTTTTTCTTTGTATTGTTTTTACTATATGCTAGAACTTTTCCAGTAATAGCACAAGCAGAGTTAAAGAGTATTTTAAAATCATCAGGAGAAAATTATAAAAAATTAAGAGGAGATAATCATGAGTAGTACAACTATACAAGCTATTTTCGACGATGATGATGTACTTTTAAGTGCTGTTAAAGACTTAAAAGCTGCAGACTATCATATTGAAGAAATATTTACGCCTTTTCCAGTTCATGGATTGGACAAAGCAGCAGGACTAAAAAACACAAGAATTGCAATAACATCATTTATTTATGGGTTAATAGGGTTGGCATTTGCAACTTGGATGATGGACTTTATGATGGTTGCTGATTGGCCTCAGAATATAGGAGGTAAACCAAGTTTCAGTTTTGCTGAAAATATGCCAGCTTTTGTGCCAATTATGTTTGAATTAACGGTGTTTTTTGCAGCACATTTAATGGTAATCACCTTTTATATGCGTAGTAAATTATGGCCTTTTAAAAAAGCAGAAAATCCTGATGTTAGAACAACAGATGATCACTTTTTATTAGAAGTATCAACAGTAAATGATGTAGAAGCATTGGAAAATTTATTGAAAGAAATGGGAGCTAAAGAAATTAAAACAAAAGCATAAAATAATGAAACAAACACTTAACTTAATAACGATAATTGTATTGGCAATAAGTTTAAGCTCTTGTTATGGAGACAAACGAACACCAAATGCACGTTATATGGCTAGTACCGATATGTATGCGCCAGTTGGTTACGAAACATATGCCAAAAACCCTAATTTTAAAAATGGATTAGAAGCACAAGCTCCTGTAGAAGGTACTATTTTTAGAGGAGAAGTACCTTATGAAATTCCAAATACCAATGACGGTTACGAATTAGCAAAAGAGACATTAAAATCACCTTTAGAAATAAATGAGAAAAATTTATCGAAAGGGAAAGAATTGTATACAATTTATTGTGCTGTTTGCCACGGAAATAAAGGTGATGGACAAGGAGTTCTTGTTAAGCGTGAGAAGTTCTTAGGAATTCCTAATTATAAAGATAGACAAATTACAGAAGGTAGTATTTACCACGTTATTATGTATGGAAGAAATATGATGGGATCACATGCATCACAATTAAAAGACAATGAACGTTGGCAAATTGTTCAATATGTTGAAAAGTTGAGAACAGATTTGTTACAATAAAATACATCAAAAAATTAGATAGATATTAAGGATATGTATAGTTTTTCAAAAAAATTAAAATTAAGTGCAATCATTTTTATGATTACAGGAGTGTTAGGTATTGCTTATGGTTTTTATTCGGCTCCAAGTACTATTGCTGATGTGCAGGAAATGATGCTGCATCAAGAAAATGAGCATAGTGAAGCACAAGTTTCAAATACAAATGAGCATATTGAAAAAACAGATGAGGCTAATAATGAACACAATGATGAGTCTGAACACTTAACACATATGCTTCATTCTTTACAAAATAGACCATATTCAGCTGTGTTTATTGCTATGTTTTTCTTTTTTATGATAGCACTTGGCACACTTGTTTTTTATGCTATTCAATATGCATCTCAGGCAGGGTGGTCAATAGTACTGTTTCGTGTAATGGAAGGAATTACAGCATACTTGTTACCAGGATCATTATTTATTCTTGCTTTTTTAATTATATCAGCAGCAAATGGTCACCATTATTATGTCTGGATGACTCCAGAATTTTACGATCCACAAAGCGAACACTATGATGAAATTTTAGTGGGCAAAAGTTGGTGGTTAAATACACCATTTTGGATGATTAGAACATTTATATATTTGTTAGGATGGAATTTTTACCGCTATTTTGCTGTTAAAAAATCTTTAGCACAAGATTCAGCAAAAGACTTAACATATTATAAAAAGAGTATGAAAGCATCTATATATTTTCTAATTTTCTTTTTTGTTACAGAATCTATGATGTCTTGGGATTGGATTATGTCTCTAACTCCACACTGGCAAAGTACTTTATTTGGTTGGTATGTATTTTCTTCCATGTTTGTATCTGCAATTACTGTAATTGCAATGGTTACAATATATTTAAGATCTAGAGGGTTTTTACCAAAAGTAAATGATAGTCATTTGCATGATTTAGCAAAATTTATGTTTGGGTTTAGTATTTTTTGGACTTACTTGTGGTTTTCACAATTTATGCTAATTTGGTACGCTAATATGCCTGAAGAAACTGCTTATTTTGTACCTAGACTATTAGGTAACTATCAGCTATTATTTATAGGAATGTTATTACCTAATTTTGTTTTCCCAATTTTAGTGTTAATGAATAGTGATTACAAAAGAATTCCTTGGTTTATTATAACAACGGGTATCATAATATTAATTGGTCATTATGTTGATATTTTTGTGATGATTACTCCGGCAACAGTTGGAGATCATTGGACTATTGGAATACCAGAAATTGGTTCAATTTTATTCTTTTTAGGATTGTTTATTTATGTTGTATTTACAGCATTAACAAAATCGCCTTTATTGGTAAAAGGAAACCCATTTTTAAAAGAAAGTGAACATTTTCGCTATTAAATAGAAAAAAACATTACAGAAAAGAATCCTGAACTCATTTTATTCAGGATTTTTTTTATATTTGACACTACTATAAAATAACTAACTAAAAAAATGACAGCATTACTTTATATTTTACTGGCAATTGTTATTGCCGTAGCCATATGGCAGATAACAAGTATTTTCAATTTAAAAAGTACAATAGCTACTGAAAAAGACAACAATACGCAAGGGATACTATTTGCAGTTTTTGGAATTTTCTTTTATGGTTTAATGATATTTTCCTTTTGGAAATATACGGTAGTTCTTTTACCTGAAGCAGCATCTATAGAAGGTGAAAGAATAGAAACATTATATATTATTACTATGTTGCTTATACTTTTTGTACAAGCAATAACACAATTCTTATTATTCTTTTTCGCCTTCAAATATAGAGGGATTAAAGGAAGGAAGGCTTTATTTTATGCTGATAGTTCTAAACTTGAAGCTATCTGGACCATTATTCCTGCAATTACTTTGTCAGGGTTAGTTCTATATGGACTTTTTGTTTGGAATGATGTAATGGATGCATCAGATGCCGATAACCCTTTAATTGTTGAACTATACGCAAAGCAATTTCAATGGGAAGCTCGTTATGCTGGTGAAGATAATGAATTAGGTAGAGCAAATGTGAGAAATATAAAAGGTATAAACACAATGGGGGTTGATATGACTGATAAAAATGCTAGTGATGATATTCCTGTTAGAGAATTACACTTACCTAAAGGACGTAAAGTAATATTTAAATTTCGTTCGCAAGATGTATTACATTCTGCTTATATGCCACATTTTAGAGCGCAAATGAACTGTGTACCTGGAATGGTAACACAATTTGCTTTTACTCCAAGTTTAACAACTGAAGAAATGAGAGAAAATAAAAAGACAATTGCTAAAGTTGCAGGTATAAATAAAATTAGAGCAGCAAAAGGTGAAGACCCTTATGAGTTTGATTATTTACTATTATGTAATAAAATTTGTGGGGCATCACACTATAATATGCAAATGAAAATTATTGTTGAAGAGGAAGGAGCATTTAATTCTTGGTTAAAAAATCAAAAAACATTAGCAGAAATCATTAAATAATAAACTAACTACTACACTTCTAACTAAAAAATTTAATATGTCAGATCATCATCATAAAGAAACATTTATTACGAAATACGTTTTTAATACTGACCATAAAATGATTTCTAAACAGTACCTGATTACAGGTATTTTTATGGGAATTATAGGAGTCTTTATGTCTATGTTATTTCGTTTACAAATTGCTTGGCCAGATCATTCATTTGGAATAATAGAAGCTTTTTTAGGTAACCATCAAGACGGAGGTGTTATGTCTCCAGATTTCTATTTAGCATTGGTTACTATTCACGGTACAATTATGGTATTTTTTGTTCTAACTGCCGGTTTAAGTGGTACTTTTAGTAACCTATTAATTCCTTTGCAAATAGGAGCTCGTGATATGGCATCAGGGTTTTTAAACATGGTATCCTATTGGTTATTCTTTTTGTCGAGTGTTATAATGGTTTTTTCTCTTTTTATTGAGGCAGGTCCTGCGTCTGCAGGTTGGACAATTTATCCACCTCTAAGTGCATTACCTCAAGCTATCCCAGGATCAGGGTTGGGAATGACTCTTTGGCTAATCTCTATGGCTATTTTTATTGCTTCATCTTTATTGGGAGCTTTAAACTATATTGTAACAGTTCTTAATTTAAGAACCGTTGGTATGAAAATGGTAAGATTACCTTTAACCATTTGGGCCTTTTTTGTTACTGCTATTATTGGTGTTGTTTCATTTCCTGTATTATTATCAGCAGCTTTGCTATTAATTTTCGATAGAAGTTTTGGAACTTCATTTTATTTATCAGATATTTTTATTCAGGGTGAAGTTTTACATTATCAAGGAGGTTCTCCAGTATTATTTGAACATTTATTTTGGTTTTTAGGACATCCAGAAGTATATATTGTAATACTACCTGCAATGGGTATTGTTTCTGAAATTATTGCTTGTAATTCTCGAAAACCTATTTTTGGATATAGGGCTATGATTGGCTCAATTATTGCGATTGCATTTTTATCTACCATTGTTTGGGGACATCATATGTTTGTATCTGGGATGAATCCATTCTTAGGGTCAGTATTTACTTTTACAACATTGCTAATTGCAATACCTTCAGCTGTAAAAGCATTTAACTGGATTACAACTTTATGGAAAGGGAATTTACAAATGAACCCTGCAATGTTATTTTCAATAGGATTTGTTTCTACATTCATAACCGGGGGATTAACAGGTTTAGTACTTGGAGATAGTGCTTTAGATATCAATGTTCATGATACCTACTTTGTTGTAGCTCACTTTCATTTAGTTATGGGTGTTTCAGCCATATATGGAATGTTTGCAGGAGTATACCATTGGTTTCCAAAAATGTATGGAAGAATGATGAATAAAACGCTAGGGTATTGGCATTTTTGGATTACTGCAGTAGCAGCTTACGGTGTTTTCTTCCCAATGCATTTTGTTGGTTTGGCAGGTTTACCGCGTAGATATTATTCAAATACAGCATTTCCTTTATTTGACGATTTAGCCGATATAAATGTTGTAATTACGTTATTTGCAATTTTAGGTGGATTGGCTCAAATAATATTCTTAGCTAACTTTTTTATTAGTATTTATAAAGGGAAAAAAGCAACTCAAAACCCTTGGAATGCTAATACATTGGAATGGACAACACCTGTTGAACATATTCACGGGAATTGG
>Ga0256840_1001604_pt1 | contig 20975 bp, 16 predicted proteins | sample 355202metaG_FD_185969 | JGI IMG/M metagenome (GOLD analysis project Ga0256840, IMG submission 185969) | Hydrothermal vent microbial communities from Mid Atlantic Ridge, Atlantic Ocean - 355-202 | ecosystem: Environmental > Aquatic > Marine > Hydrothermal vents | place: Atlantic Ocean: Mid...
ATTTGAAGCTACTAGTAGCTCCTGCATAATTTCGCCTTACACTAGCATATTTGCTATAATGCTGAGGACATAAGGGTTTTTAGAGGTGCCCTTATTAAACTATTTAAAATATATTTACTATTATAAGATATTATTAAAATTAGTTTTATTATGTAGTTTTACTGCATAGTTATCAAAAGGGAGTTTTATGAAGTCGTTATTGAAGGGTATTTTTTCAATGAAAATGGCAGTCGCTTTTCTGCTTATATTTGCAGTAAGTAGTGGTGTTGCTACATTTATTGAAAATGATTTTGGTACAGCAGCTAGCTGGGCAGTAGTATATACTACATGGTGGTTTGAGTTTATTCAAATTATGTTAGGCATGATTATAGTTTATAATATGTTTAAATTTAATCTATTTCAAAAGAAAAAGATACCTTCACTGATGTTTCATGCTGGTTTTGTCGTAATACTAATAGGTTCAGGAATTACAAGATATATGGGCTATGAAGGATCACTTCATATTAGAGAAGGAAACAGTGAGAATAGAGTAGTTTCATCTGATTCTTTTATAATAGCGAAAGCAAAAAAAGATAATAAAACCTATAGTGTAAGCAAGAAAAAAATTATTTCACCAATTGGTTCTAATGATTTTAATTTAAAATTAAATGTAGATGGTGATGAGGCAGAGATAAAATTTAAAGAGTTTGTTCCTAATGCCATTACTGATGTTGTTGAAGATCCAAATGGAAAGCCAATGGTTTCTATGATGGTAAGCAGTCAGACTGGTACAAATAGTGTGGTATTGAAAAACAATGATTATTTAGAAGAGGAAGAGGTACTTTTTACTCTGAATAATGATATGGTTGCTAGCAACAGATCATCTGTAAATATTATAACAAGAGATGGAAAGTTCTATTTTAAGTCCAATCAAGAGATTGGCTGGTTTAAAATGAGAGAAAATACTAGAGGTACATATGAAGCCAATAAAGAGTATGAGCTTGTAGGAGCTCAACTTTATACAATTGGTGGAACTAACTTTGCTCCCAAGTTTATTGGACTAAAAGGTAAAGAAAAAATTGTACAAAACAAAAGACCAATGCAAAGAGGTGCAAGAGGTCTTTCTGCTCTTATCGTAGATGTTACATACAAAGGCAAAACAAAAGAAGTAGCAATGTATGGCATGGGAAAAGGTGCAAAAGGATATACAAAACCGATAACTATTGCTGGAACAGACTTTGAGCTAGAGTGGGGCTCACAAATATTTGAATTACCATTTAAAATCAAACTAAATGACTTTCAATTGGACAGATACCCAGGCTCAAGCTCACCTATGTCATATGCAAGTGAGATAGAAGTTATAGATAAAGACAAAGGTATAAATATGCCATTTAGAGTTTATATGAATCATGTTTTAGACTATAGAGGATTTAGATTTTTTCAAGCATCTTATGATACAGACGAGATGGGTACAATACTTTCAGTAAACAGCGACCCTGGTAAATGGCCAACATATATTGGGTATATTTTACTTACAATAGGAATGCTTCTAAATGTTATCAATCCAAAAAGTCGTTTTAGAAAGTTAGCATCTATGATCCAAAAAGATATGGACAAAGTAAAATCAGTTATAGTAGCACTCACAATGGTACTTGGACTTATGAATGCAGGGCAACTTCAGGCAAATGCTGACGATGCACTTAACTTTTTAAAAAAGTATGATAAGGCACATGCCGAAAAATTTGGTGAGATTTTAGTTCAGAGTGCAGATGGAAGAATTAAGCCAATTGATACTATCTCAACAGAGGTTTTAAATAAAGTATATAGAAAGTCTAATTATAAGGGTCTTACTGCAAACCAAGCCATATTAAGTATGATGGCAAGTCCAGGTGAGTGGCAAGTTCAACCTATGATACATGTTTTTCATCCAGAGTTAAAAAAACTTTTGGGAATGAAGCCAAGTGATTCAAAAGCTACTTTCAATGACTTTTTTGAGCAAAATGGCAAACATGCCTATAAGTTACAAAGATATGCAGAAGAGGCAAATAGAAAAAAACCAGCTCTAAGAAGTAAGTTTGATAAAGATGTAATCAAAGTAGATGAAAGAGTAAATATTTGTTACTATGTATACACTGGCGAAATTTTCAAAATGATACCAAAAATAGGAGATCAAAATAACAAGTGGTATAGTCCAAAATCTGCAATATCTCTTTTTGAAAAAAGCGAAAGTGACGATGTTAGGAGTCTTCTTGCAGGATATTTTGATGCAATTGCAAAAGGTTTGGATAGTGGTAATTGGACAGAGGCAGATAAGGCTGTGGAGAAGATAAAATCTTATCAAGAGCAGTATGCATCTGATATTATGCCGAGTAAAAACCGTATAGCAGCAGAGATGTTTTTCAATAAAGCAGCAATATTTCAAAAGCTAATACCTGTTTATTTGTTAAGTGGTATTGTTTTGTTATTTGGAATCTTCTCGAAAATGGTTAAGCCAAGTATATCGTTGAAGCTTCTTACAAAAATTGTACTAGTAGTTACATCATTAGGATTTTTAGCACATACTTTTGGACTAGGTTTAAGATGGTTCATAGCAGAACATGCCCCATGGAGTGATGGATATGAGTCTATGATATATATTGCGTGGGCAATATCTCTTTCAGGTATATTCTTCTCAAGGCAGTCTATAGTTGCACTTTCACTTACATCTATATTGGCAGGTGTAACACTATTTGTGGCTCATCTTAGTTGGATGGATGCACAAATCACAACACTTGTGCCTGTACTTAAGTCATATTGGTTAAATATACATGTTTCTGTAATAACTGCAAGTTATGGCTTTTTGGCACTATGTTCACTTCTAGGATTTTTTACTTTGATACTATTTATTATCAAAAATAAAGATCCTAAATCTAAGAGAAACGAAGAGATTGATAGAAATATAGTTGAAGCTACTAGAATTAATGAGATGTCAATGATTTTAGGTCTTAGCTTAATTACTGTAGGAAACTTTCTTGGAGGAGTTTGGGCAAATGAGTCATGGGGTAGATACTGGGGATGGGATCCAAAAGAGACTTGGGCACTAGTGTCAATCTTAGTATATGCAGCTATAGTTCACTTTAGATTTATAAAAGCATTAAGCAATCAGTTTGCATTTGCAGTAGCTTCAACTATTGCTTTTGCATCAATCTTGATGACATATTTTGGAGTAAACTTCTATCTATCAGGTATGCACTCATATGCTTCAGGTGATCCTGTGCCAATTCCTACATTTGTTTACTATATGGTTGCCATTGTAGCAGTTGTTATTGCACTTGCATGGAGAAATAGAAAGATGAGTAACAATCTATAATTTTAACTCTAAGGGACTTTTTTAAGTCCCTTTGGTATAATACTCACTATAAAGGGTATGAATGCAAGAAAAAGGTCTGATGGTAGCACTTATTGTTGCTCTGTTGATTATTATTATTTTAGTAACAGTCGTTGTTTTCTCTTCTATGGGTAAAAAGAGTAAAAAAGTAAAAATAGTTAAAAAAGGGACCATAGAAAAAGGTAAAAAATATACCATAGAAGACATGGTAGAGATTGCAGCCAATCGGAATACTACTAAAAATGATCTCACTAAGATTGTTTTAAAAGTCTCTAAAGACTTTATCTTCCCCAAAAAAATAAAAGGCAAATTGCCAAAAGGTATAAAAGTTTATCTTAACTTCGTACTTCTTATAGCTAGCCACAAAAATTCAGATGCTAAGTTGATTGCATTTATGAACACAACACTCAAAAAAGCAAATAGCGAATATACAAAAGAGATTGATATATATGAAAATGAAGGTATAAGGCAGAGATCTAACAGGGCATAAGATGTATGGTGATCCCAAGGGGATTTGAACCCCTGTTACCGCCGTGAAAGGGCGGGGTCCTGGACCACTAGACGATGGGACCATACATGTAAAAATGGTGTCCTGTGTTGGATTCGAACCAACGGCCACTTCCTTAAAAGGGAAATGCTCTACCAGCTGAGCTAACAAGACACATATTTGGAAAATTCTAGATTTAAATTGTCAAGCTTAAATCTAATGATGAATTTGAAAGGGTAACATGGCGCGGCGGACGAGACTCGAACTCGCGACCTCCGGCGTGACAGGCCAGCATTCTAACCAACTAAACTACCGCCGCGCATGTAAAATGGTGGTCGCTACAAGACTCGAACTTGTGACATCCACCTTGTAAGGGTGGCGCTCTACCAACTGAGCTAAGCGACCTATAATAAATCTTTGTCCAGGAAACATTACAAACAAACTTAATGGCGACCCCTAGGGGATTTGAACCCCTGTTACCGCCGTGAAAGGGCGGGGTCCTGGACCACTAGACGAAGGGGTCGCACAAAAAAATGGTGTCCTGTGTTGGATTCGAACCAACGGCCACTTCCTTAAAAGGGAAATGCTCTACCAGCTGAGCTAACAAGACACTTGTTAAGTTGTTCTATCTCGTAATGAGGTTGAAATTATAGACAAATAAATACTATTTGTCAAGAGTATTTTTAACTTTTTTTAAAATTTAGAAAAAAACATCTCTATCAATAAGTAGAAGCAGTTTTAAGGCATGAAAACAGCTCTGTTTTTGTATATATGCTCTATCTCCCTGCAGAAGAAGCCTCTCAACTAAAATATTCCCATTTTTTGAACGAGCTCCAACAAAAACTGTTCCAACTGGTTTTGTCTTCGTTCCTCCATCTGGACCTGCTATACCACTAGTTGCAACTGCATAGTCTGAAGAACTTCTTTTAAGTGCACCTTCAAGCATCTCTCTTATACATAGTTCACTAACTGCACCATAATTTTTAAATGTATCATCTCCTACCCCTAACCAAGCTTTTTTGATGCTATTTGAATAGCTTATAATTCCACCTTTGAAAATTTCAGAAGATCCACTAATACTTGTAATCATAGAGGCAATTTCACCTCCTGTACAACTTTCTGCTGTAGTTAGTGTTTTATTGACTTTTTTAAGTGATTTGACTATGTGAATTAAAATATTTTCATTTTGTATAAATTTATCAGGGAATAGGGATTTTACCGATTTTAAAAAATTCTCTAAATTTCCATATTTATATGTGGTGGCTTCAACAAGGCTCAACCCATCTATAATAGATGTTGATGTTAGCTTTACATCATGCGTATCTGCAAGTGGTGCAAGTAAAATTTTTGTTGAGTCCTCATCTAGTCCAATTAGTGAGAAAAGTGTTGAGGTGCTTCTGTTCTCAAGAAGTATTTTAGGTAGTGTTTCACTCTCTTTTGCTCTTATTATGTTTATTTTTCTTTCTTGATACTCAACTACATATGAATTGGTACAATATATAGTAGATTTTGTAGGTGTGAGTGTATTATCTTTTAGCTCTAAAACATCTTCATTCAATGTAGATACTATCTTTCCAACCAAGTTAAAGCTGTTTTCAGATGCAACTACAACACACTGCTCTGTAAGATTAATAGCTTTTTCTAAAAGTTCAAAAAAGTTTGTGTCATTTTTATCTAAAAAGAGACTCTGTGAGGGGGTCTCTACATGTAGAGCTATTTGTGAATTAATATAGTCTAAAAATGGTTTATTGATTTTGAGTGATTTACCTACAATGATAAGAGTAGTAGCCATAATCTGCCTTTTTTATCTTATTATAACAACATTTTGGATATAATCGCATAATTTTATATAAACACAGGAAACTAAATGGACTACAAAGACACCCTACTACTTCCAAAAACTGGATTTTCGATGAGAGGAAATCTTCCTCAAAATGAGCCAAAACGATATGCTAAGTGGTTTGAAAATGAGACTGCTTATAACAAGATGAAAAAAAATCGTAAAGATGCAACAAAGAAGTTTATACTTCATGATGGACCTCCTTATGCAAATGGTCATATACATATAGGTCATGCACTAAATAAGATTTTAAAAGATATTATTGTAAAAACTCACTACTTTTTTGGCGAAGAAGTTAGATATGTTCCTGGTTGGGATTGTCATGGACTTCCAATTGAGCAGCAAGTTGAGAAAAAGATAGGAAAAAGTAAAAAAGAGAGTATGCCAAAGAGTGAGCTTAGAGAACTCTGCCGTGAGCATGCAAGAGAGTTTATAGATATACAAAGAGATGAGTTTAAAAGTCTTGGAGTTATTGGAGACTGGAAAAATCCATATATGACGATGAAGTTTGAGTTTGAAGCAGATATATATAGAGCTCTTTGTGAAGTGGCAGGAAAAGGACTTTTGGTTGAAAGAAGTAAGCCAGTTTATTGGTCATGGGCAGCAAGAACTGCTTTAGCAGATGCTGAAATTGAGTATGAGGACAAAGAAGATTACTCTATCTATGTGGCATACCCACTTCAAAAAGAGGCTTTAGAAGCTCTGCATATTGAGGAAGCTAAAGTTATCATCTGGACTACAACCCCATGGACTCTTCCTGCAAATATGGCGATAAGTTTTAATCCTGAAGAGGACTATGTTCTTACGACAGATGGTTATGTAGTTGCAAAACTACTTCATGAGTCTTTGTTGGAGCAGGAGGTCATTAAGGGTGAAATAGCAAAAACTTTTAAAGCATCAATTTTTGAAAATATGAAAGCAAAAAGCCCACTAAATGGTAGAGATTCTCTTTTGATTTTAGGTGAGCATGTTACTATGGATGGTGGAAGTGGTTGTGTTCATACAGCACCAGGACATGGTGAAGATGACTACCGTGTAGGCTTAAAGTATGGTTTAGAAGTTGTGATGCCTGTTGATGAGAGAGGCTGTTACGACCAAACTGTAGTAAGAGAAAAACTTCTACCAGAGCCAGAGAGCTTTGTAGATGAGCATATATTTAAAGCCAATGAGAGGATTTTGGAGTTGCTTGGCGATAGCTTGCTGAAGTGTTCAAAGTTTACTCACTCGTATCCATTTTGTTGGAGAACTCACAAGCCTGTGATTTATAGAGCTACTAGACAGTGGTTTATAGCAATGGATGAGAAAAAAAATGACGATAAAACTTTAAGAGAGATGGCAACTGAAAACTTGAAAAAAGTTAGATTTTATCCTAAAAGCGGCATAAATCGTCTTGGAACGATGATTGAAAATCGTCCTGATTGGTGTATTAGTCGTCAACGAGACTGGGGAGTTCCAATTGCATTTTTTAGAGATAAGACAACTGGTGAGCCTATCTTTGATGAAAAAGTTCTAAACTATATAGCGATGATATTTGAACAGAATGGAGCTGATGCTTGGTGGAGTATGAATATAAAAGACCTGCTTTATCCAGAAAGCGGACACAACCCAGAAAATCTTGAAAAAGTGATGGATATACTCGATGTTTGGTTTGATAGTGGTAGCACTTGGAGAGCAGTTTTAGAATCAAAAGAGTACGATAGTGGCTCATACCCAGCTAGCATGTATCTTGAAGGAAGTGACCAGCATCGTGGTTGGTTTCAAAGCTCACTTCTAGTCTCAACAGCAGCCCGCGAGATAGCTCCTTATGAGAAGGTTTTAACTCACGGATTTACTGTTGATGCTAAGGGTGAGAAAATGAGTAAGTCAAAAGGCAATGTAATCGCACCAGAAAAGATAGCAAAGCAGTATGGTGTTGAGATTATGCGTCTTTGGGTTGCTGTTAGTGAGTATACAACTGATTTGAAGATAAGTGATGGCATTTTAAAGCAGGTTAGTGAACAGTATAGAAAAATCAGAAATACATGTAGATTTTTACTTGCAAACTGTGATGGGCTTGAAGAGATACTTCCATATGAGAAGATGGGAGTGCTTGACAGATGGATACTAAATCACTCTAAGAAAGTTTTTGATGAGGTAGAGAAGCACTTTAGAGAGTATGATTTTTCAAAAGGTTTTTCACTTTTAAGCCACTTTATAACAGTTGAGCTTAGTGGTGTTTATCTTGATATCTCAAAAGATAGACTCTATTGTAATGGAAAAAATGAAGATATTAGACTCTCTGCTCAAAGTGCAACAGCACTGATAACAAGGCGTCTTTTAGCTCTTATCGCTCCAACTTTAACATATACTGTTGATGAGATTTTAGAGTATGCTCCAAAAATCATAAAAGAAGATTTGAGTGATGTTTTTGATATAACTTACAGTGCTATGGATGAAGTTGAAGTAGAGTTTGATGCCAAGTATATGATGGAAGCTAGAGAGAAGTTTTTTGAGCTTATTGATGTTATGAAAAAAGATAAAATCATTAAATCTACATTAGAGCTTGACTTAGTTACATCTTCAAAGATGCTACTAGAGATGGACTCAACAGATGCTGAAGATTGGTTTACATGTAGTGCAATTGTTAGTGGTTCTAATGGAGAAGAGATGGGAAGTTTTACTCTAGGAGATGATAAATACAAAATTGTTAAAGCAACTGCTCATAAGTGTCCTAGATGTTGGAAATTTAAAGCAGACAAGGAAGATACACTTTGTAAAAGATGTAATGAGGTTCTAAATGCCTAGTCTCTCAGAGCCTGTTGGTATGAGTTTTATACTCTCGACTATTGGGGTCATTATAGTCCTTTGTGTAGTCAGTATTGTTTTAGTAAAAATGAAAAAGGTTTAATATGATAACTTTAAAAGAGGCACTAAGGCTTGATAAAGATGGCATAGCCAAATTAAGAGAAGATTTAAAAAAGAAGATAGAAGAAAAAAAAGAGATTGGAGCATATGTAGAGCAACTACTAGATATAGAAATTGCAGAATTAGAAGACGGAATTCCTATTGCTGTTAAAGACAATATTCAAGTAGATGGCTGGAGTGTTACAAGTTGCTCAAACATACTTCAAGGATATATTGCCCCATATAATGCAACAGTTATTGACAATATGCTCTCACATGGACTTGCTCCATTTGGCAGAACAAATATGGACGAGTTTGCTATGGGAAGCTCAACAGAGAGTTCATTCTATGGAAAAACACTAAACCCTCATAACACATCATGTGTTCCAGGTGGAAGTAGTGGAGGGAGTGCAGCAGCAGTTGCAGCAGGGATTGCAGTTGCAGCTTTAGGAAGTGATACGGGTGGAAGTATTCGCCAACCTGCGGCATATTGTGGTTGTGTTGGGATGAAGCCAACTTATGGAAAAGTAAGCAGGTATGGTTTAGCATCCTACTCAAGTTCACTTGACCAGATTGGTCCTATTACTCAAAATGTTGAAGATGCAGCAATTCTTTACGATATCATCGCAGGACATGAAAAGCGTGACTCCACAAGTGCCAATATAGCCCATGAAAAGGTAAGTGATAAGTTAAATAGCGATAGAAAACTTACAATCGCAGTTATAGAAAACTACTTTGAAGAGGCTAGTGAAGATGTTAAAAAAGTAACAAAAAAGGCAATAGAGGCTCTTAAAAATGCAGGACATAAGATTGTTTATAAAAGTTTAACAAATACAAAGTATGATATTGCCGCATATTATGTGATTGCAGCTGCAGAGGCTAGTGCAAATTTTAGCCGCTATGATGGTGTTCGTTATGGAAATAGAAGTGAGGCAACAAGTTTAAAAGAGATGTATTTTAAGACAAGAAGTGAAGGTTTTGGAGAGGAAGTTAAAAGAAGAATTCTTTTAGGAACTTTTGTTTTGAGTAGTGGCTATTATGATGCTTACTACATCAAGGCTCAAAAGGCTAGACATTTTATTAAATCACAGTTTGAGTCTATTTTAAGTGAAGCGGACTTGATTTTTGCTCCTGTTACTCCGACAAGTGCTTTTGAATTTGGAAGTAAGAGTGATCCACTTGAGATGTATCTTGAAGATATATATACAATTAGTGTTAACTTAGCAGGGCTTCCTGCTATTTCATTGCCAGTGGGTGTAGATAATAAAAATATGCCAATAGGAGCACAGTTTATCGCTCAAGCATATGATGAACAAGTTCTATTTGATGGTGCTATGAGCTTAGAAAAAATATTAAAAAATAAGGAATTATAATATGAAAATTAGAAAAAAAGCATTGACATTCGAAGATATATTGTTGGTTCCTAAGTATTCGGAAATTTTACCAAGAGAGGTGAACATAAAGAGTAAATTTAGCAAAAATGTGTCTTTAAATACACCTTTAGTTTCGGCCGCAATGGACACTGTAACAGAGCATCGTGCTGCAATTATGATGGCAAGACTAGGTGGACTTGGGATTGTGCATAAAAATATGGATATTGAGGCACAAGCAAGAGAGATAAGACGAGTAAAAAAGAGTGAGAGTGGAATCATAATCGACCCGATATCTGTAAAAGCAGATGCAACTATACAAGAGGCACTAGGTCTTATGAGTGAGTATAGAATCTCTGGAGTTCCTGTTGTTGATGATAAGAACACTCTTATAGGAATCTTAACAAACAGAGACTTGAGATTTGAGGTGGATTTTGAGAAAAAAGTAGCTCAAGCTATGACGGTAATGCCTTTAATCACTGTAAAAAAAGGTACAACACTAGATGAAGCAGAGGCAATATTTAGAACAAATAAAGTAGAAAAATTACCTGTTGTAGGTGAAAACAACCAACTAGAGGGTCTGATTACTATTAAAGATTTGAAAAAAAGAGTAGAGTATCCAAATGCTAATAAAGATGACTTTGGTCGTCTTAGAGTTGGAGCTGCTATTGGTGTTGGCCAGATTGATCGTGCGGAGGCCTTAGTAAAAGCTGGTGTTGATGTTCTTGTTTTAGATTCGGCTCATGGTCACTCAAAAGGTATCATAGATACTGTTAAAAAAATTAAAGAGACACTAGATATTGATGTAGTTGCTGGCAATATTGCAACAAAAGAGGCTGCTCTAGCACTTATTGAGGCAGGAGCAGATGGGGTTAAGGTTGGAATTGGACCAGGAAGTATTTGTACTACTAGAATCGTTGCGGGAGTTGGAGTACCTCAAATTTCAGCTATTGAAGAGTGTGCACAAGTTGGTAAAGAGTATGGTGTACCAGTAACAGCAGATGGAGGCATTAAATACTCAGGAGATGTTTCAAAAGCATTAGCAGTTGGTGCAAGTTGTGTAATGATAGGAAGTCTTTTAGCAGGTACTCAAGAGAGCCCTGGAGAGTTAATTACCTATCAAGGTCGACAGTTTAAAACATATAGAGGTATGGGAAGTATTGGAGCTATGACAAAAGGTAGCACGGACAGATACTTCCAAGAAGGAACCGCAGCAGATAAATTGGTTCCAGAAGGAATTGAGGGAAGAGTTCCATATGTTGGAAGTGTTAAAGATGTAATACACCAGCTTATTGGGGGTCTTCGATCATCTATGGGATATGTTGGTGCAAAAGATATTTTAGACTACCAAGAGAGAGCAGAATTTGTTGAGATTACAAGTGCAGGATTGAAAGAGAGTCATGTTCACGATGTAATAATTACACATGAAGCACCAAACTATAGAGTCAACTAATGACAATAAACACTGCAGTAGAAAGATTTGATGAACCTCTTTATTTGGAGAGCGGCCGTATACTTGACTCTTTTGAGTTAGCTTATGAAACATACGGAGAATTAAATGAAGACAAATCAAATGCTATTGTGGTGTTTCATGCTTTAACGGGAAGTCATCATGCTGCAGGACGCTATGAAGGTGATAAAAAATTTGGTTGGTGGAATCCTCTTATAGGCGACGGTAAAATACTGGATACTACAAAATACTTTGTTATTTGTGTTAATGTATTAGGAAGTTGTTTTGGTTCATCTGGTCCTATGAGCGGGGAAAATCCTCTGCGTTTAAAGTTTCCAGTTATCACAATTAGCGATATGGTGGCTTCACAGATGAAACTTTTTGAACGACTTGGTATAGAAAAAGCATATGCTATTATTGGTGGTTCTATGGGTGGTATGCAGGCTCTCTGTGTTGCTGTAGAGTACCCAGAATTTACCGATAGAGTTATTTGTGTTGCCTCTACTTATGCTACACAAGCATGGGCAATTGCTTTTAATAGATTGGCAATGGAAGGTATCGTAAATGATCCTAGATTTAAAAATGGGCAGTATGAAAAAAATGATTTTAATGAGCAAGGTCTATTTGGCTTTGCAGTTGGAAGAATGGCGGGGCATATAAGTTTTCTTTCTCCTCACTCTATGGATAGTAAATTTGGAAGAAACTATGTAGCAACTGACGGTTTATATGAGCTTTTTGGAAGATTTGAAGTAGAGAGGTATATGCAGTACAATGGTCATAGTTTTGCAAAAAGATTTGATCCACTAAGTTATCTTTATATTATAAAAGCTATGAATATATTTGATGCAACAAGGAACTATGACTCTCTTGAGCACTCACTTCATCACATAAAGTCAAAACTTACACTAATATCTTTTAAAGAGGATAAACTTTTCCGTCCAAGTGAAATGGAAGAGATAAGGGATACTTTAGTGAATTTAGGACGAGGAAATGAAGTTGATTATGTCTGTATAGATAGTGATTATGGTCACGATGCCTTTTTAATCGAATATGATAAATTTGATTTTTATATAGAAAAAGCATTAAAATAGATAAAAAGTTTAAAGTTGAGACTTGACCCCTTAAAGGAGAGATGATGTCGTTTGAAAAAAAGTTAGAAGATGCTAAGAAAGTATTGGAAGAGTTAAGTAATCCAGAAATTTCTTTAGCAGATGGTATGAAAAAGTATAAAGATGGCTTGAAGCTTTTACAAGATGCCACGAAGATGATTGAAGATGCAAAACTAGAGTATATAGAGCTGCAGGAGACAAAATGAAAATTGCAGCTTTGCAATTGAGTACACTTCCTATGAGTAGCTCTAAACTAGACTATTACTTTCGTATTTGCAAGCAAAAAAATGTAGAGCTTATACTTCTGAGCGAGTATGCTCTCAATAGCTTTTTTAAAGAGCTTGAGACTACACCATTTAGTATGATTAAAGAGCAGTCAAGTCACAAGATAAATGCCTTAAAAGAGTTGTGTGCTAAGTATGGTATTAGTGTCGTTGCTCCTATTGTTCATGTAAAAGGTAAATCTCTTTTTAAATCAACTGCAAAGTTTACACCAAAATCTGTTTCTTACTATGATCAGCAGTTTCTTATAAACTACAAGCATTGGAATGAAGAGAAGTTTTTTGATAATGAAATAGGAGAGTTTAATTTACCATCTTTTACTATAGATGGTGTCAAATTTGGAGTGATTGGTGGCTTTGAATTGCATTTTGATATTGTTTTTGGTCAAGTTATGAAGAAGGGAATTGATGTATTATTATGCCCATCAGCATCAACTTTTGATTCCTCTGCTCGTTGGATTGAGTTACTGAAGATAAGAGCCTTTACAAATAGTGTCTATATTCTTCGCTCCAATAGAGTTGGAGTTTACAAAGATACTAAAGAGGAATGGCAGTTTTATGGACACAGTAACCTAGTAAACCCTTGGGGAGAAGTAGAACAAACTCTTGGTCATCAAGAGGAGATTCTCATAGTTGACATCTGTAAAGATGAAATAAATGAAGCAAGAAAGAGTTGGGGTTGGAAAAAAGCACTAGGTAAAAGGAATATATTATGATGAAATTTTTTCATAGACAGGTACAGCTTTGGGGTGAAGATACTCAAAAATCTTTACAAGATAAAACGATTGTTATTATAGGTTGTGGAGGACTTGGAAGCTCTCTTGCTATTGGGCTTGGTGCTACTGGTATTGGGCATATTCATTTAGTAGATTTTGATGAAGTTAGTGTTCATAACATACATCGTCAAATTGCTTTTAAAGTAGGTGATGAAGGTAAATTCAAATCTGAAATAGTTGGTCAACTAGTAACTGATAGATGTCCATTTGTAAAAACAACCGTACATGTAAATAGTTTTGAAGAGTTTGCAAAAAAAGGTATTGAGGTAGATTTACTTATAGATGCAACCGATAATTTACCAGTAAGAGCTACAATTGATCAGTATGCAAAAAATACTAAAACTCCTTGGATATATGGTTCAGTTGAAGCTTTCAATGGTCAAGTATGCTTTTTTGAAAAGAGTGATTTTGGAGCTTTTAAAGTTAAGAAAAAGACCCCAGCAGGTATAGCGGCACCAATTGTCATGCATATCGCATCACTCCAAGCAAACTTAGCACTTCGTTATCTTGCTGGACTTAGTGTAAAAAAAGACTTTTTGTACTATCTCTATTTTGACGATGAAGGCGAACTAATAACTCAAAAATTCAGAATGCCAGTTTAGTTATTTTAAGCAGCTCTACATGTAGAGCTGCTTAAGAGGAAAGTTTAAATAACTTTTTCATAGTTTTAAAAAATATTTTAACTAATCCTTTGTTATTGGTAATCTCATCTATAAAGGTATCGTATGTATGATTTTTTAAATCTAATATTTTTTTAAGATATACTTCACTCTCCTGAATACTACCATATTTTTCTATTTCAATCAGCTCTTTATAGATTGGCTCTATTATATCGACAGCATTTTTAGGTGCAGCTTTTCTATATGCAGTATATGCAATAGGTTTATTTGTGATAGGATCTAATGTAGTTTCAAAATCTGTCATTACCCAGTAGTATTGACCATTATTAGCAAGATTTTTTACAACCGCAATGATATTCTTGCCAGATTGTATTCTATCCCACATTAGTTTAAAAATAATTTTTGGCATATCAGGATGTCTGAGTATACTATGAGGACTACCTATTAGCCTTAGCCTATCATATTTAGATATCTCAACAAAATAATCATTACAAAAAGTTATTATACCGTATTTATCTGTTTTAGAAACAATATATTTTTTTGGATCTAGCTTTATCTCCTCATCTTTGAAATCATACTTACTCATTTTAGCCCTAGTTTAGTTGATATGTGTATTGATATTAAGTCCTGCAAAAAATAGAATTATTATAATAACGATTATAATGATAACATATAGTTAATAAAATATAAATTAAATTTATGTTAAAATAAAGCATATAAAATAAGGAAAGCAGTTGAAGTTTGAAAAATATCCATTTGAAAAGCTAAATGAACTAATAAAGAGTATAGAGCCAAATCATAAGTTTGACCCATTTGCTTTAACTATTGGTGAGCCACAGTTTGAAACACCTCTTTTTATACAAAATGAGTTAAAAAACTCTGTATCTCTTCTAAACAAGTATCCAAAAACAGCAGGTGAGAGTTTTCTGCGAGAAGCACAGATGTCTTTTGTAAAAAGAAGATTTAAAGTTGAGCTTAAAGATAGCGAGATTATACCTACATTTGGAACTCGTGAAGTTCTTTTTAACTTTCCTCAGTTTCTTCTTTTTGATATTAAAAATCCAGTTATGGCATATACAAATCCATTTTATCAGATTTATGAGGGTGCAGCAAAAGCCTGTAAAGCAGAAGTTTTACATCTAAATTTAACGAAAGAAAACAGTTTTAAGCCAGATATAAAAGATGAAAGATTAAAAGATGCCAATTTGGTAATTCTTAATTTTCCCAATAACCCAACAGCGTCAATCTTGAGTATTGATGAGCTTGGAGAGTGGGTTAAACTAGCATTAGAGTATGATTTTGTACTTTTGAACGACGAGTGTTATAGCGAGATTTATAGCGGTGAAAAACCACCATCTTTACTAGAAGCTGCTCTACATGTAGGTAACTCTAGTTTTACAAATGTACTTGTGGTAAATTCCATCTCAAAAAGAAGTTCAGCTCCAGGACTAAGAAGTGGTTTCATAGCAGGAGATGAAAATATACTAAAAGAGTACATGAAGTACAGAACATATGTTGGCACAGCATCTCCATTGCCTTTTCAAAGAGCATCAGCAGCCGCTTGGAGTGATGAGGATCATGTTGCAAGTGCAAGGGTAGTGTATAGAAAAAACTTAGCTCTTGCAAGTGAGATTTTGGGTGTTGAAGCATCAGATGCAACTTTTTATGTCTGGCTTGAAGTTAAAGATGAGTTAGAGTTTACAAAACGACTTTATGAGAAGAAAAATATAAAAGTTTTACCAGGAAGTTTTTTGGGACGAGAGGGAATAGGACATGCTTATGTAAGAATAGCACTTGTCGAGAATAATGAAAAAACAAGAGAAGTTTTAACTCGTATAAGTGATTTTATGAAAGAGGAATACTCATGAAATCTATACATTTTGTAGGCATTGGTGGCATTGGACTCTCAGCACTTTCAAGATACCTTAAAAAAGAGGGCTATAGTGTAAGTGGTTCGGATATGAAAGCCACAAAAATAACTAAAAAACTTGAGTTAGAGGGCATAGAAGTCTGTGTGCCTCACTGTGCAAGCTCTATAAAAGATCAAGATATAGTCATATACTCAGCAGCAGTAAAAGATGACAATATAGAACTAGTAGAAGCCAGAAAAAGGGGCATTGTAACACTCTCAAGAAAAGATGCTTTACCCTTTATATTGAAGGGCAAAAGAGTGTTTTCAGTAGCAGGAGCACATGGTAAAAGCACAACAAGTGCGATTTTGGCAAGTATGGTTGATGGCTCTGTTATCATAGGGGCTGAATCAAAACAGTACGATACAAATATGTTTTATAGACAAAGCAATAACATCATATTTGAAGCGGATGAGAGTGATTCAAGCTTTTTAAATTCAAATCCATACATTGCAATTGTTACAAATGCAGAACCAGAGCATATGGAATACTATAACTACGATTATGAGAAATTTTATAATGCATATAGAACATTTCTAAAAAGTGCAACCATAAGAGTTATAAATGCAGAAGATGAGTTTTTAGCAACTCTTAGTGATATGGATGCAATACGCCTCTACCCAAGCAGAGATATTACAGAGCTTAAAACTGTACTAAGGAATGGCGAGCCTTTTACCTCTTTTGTGCTTAAAGATTTAGGTCGTTTTGAGGTATGGGGAATCGGAAAGCATATAGCACTTGATGCATCACTAGCAATCTTAGCTAGTATAAATGAGATAGATTTAGAGAGCACAAGAGAGAAGATAAAAAACTATCGTGGCATAAAGAAAAGATTTGATATACTTACTAAAAAAGATGACTACGCTTTAGTAGACGATTACGGTCACCATCCAACAGAGATAAAAGCAACAATAGACTCTGCAAAAGTATATGCCAATCTTTTAAATCTTGAAAAAATTACAGCTATTTGGCAGCCTCATAAATACTCAAGAACTGTAGATAATTTACAGGGCTTTGTAGAGTGTTTTAAAGGGGTAGATGAGCTTATCATCATGCCAGTATGGAGTGCTGGAGAAGAAAAAATAGACATCGACTTTAAGCATGAATTTAAAAGATATAATCCAGAGTTTATAGGAAGTGTAAAACGAGTTGGTGATTTTATTGACCTTGATAATTCCAAAAAACTTAATAGCGGACTAGTTATTGGTTTTGGTGCTGGAGATATCACATACCAGTTAAGGGGTGCATAATGCAGATAATACTGTTTCTTATATTTATACTTTTGACTCTTTTAGTTGTTGTTAGTAAAAGGAATGAGTTTTCTAAAAATTCTAAAATAATAATAACTCTATTTGTTACGATTTTAACAGTAGGTATATACTTTTATACAAGCACTCAAGAAAATAGTGCAGAAAAAAATAGAGAGATTGTCAACTCATTTAAGCAGGGAAAAACACTTATATGTAAGAAGTACAAGGTAAGTAATAAAAGATTTATATATGTTAGTGGAACTCAAACATTTGTACCAAAAAATAGTGAAACTACTCTTGAAGGGGTTATTGTTAGAGTCTCTACATGTAAAGAGGAGTAATGAAAAAAATTATTTCTCAACTTGATCTAGCAGAGTATGTTTCAACCTACGAAAACTACCTTTCTAGAAAAAAACCACTCTTTTTGGAGGGGGATATACACCTACATCATAAGCTAATTGGAGAACTTTTTAATCATCAAAGTATAAAGCCAATTCCTGAGCTTATAAATTTGGACCGCTCTATTGCACTTCTTCAAAAGAGTGGAGTTTTAAGTTTAGGCGAGATATATGCTTTTGTTCAGATTATAAAGTACTTTTTATATCTTAAAAAAGCTCTTTTAGCAGATGCCCTCTTAAAGTGGATGGATAAAATAGTTATACCTGAAAATCTAATAGATATATGCACATACTTTGATGATAAAGGAGAGCTAAAAGATTCACTTGATGAAACTTTTAGCTCAATAAACAGAGCACTCTACCTTATAAAAGAGGATATGAGAGAGGCTTTAAAAAGAGCCATGAGTGGACAAAAAATTGGTCCATACTTAGTAGATAGACAGGTTCACTACATAAACAATCAAGAGGCACTCCTGCTTCGTGGAGGATTTAATCATGTGATTAGAGGAAGTGTCGTTGGGCGAAGTAGCAGTGGTTTTTTTTATGTAACACCACAAAGTCTTGAAAAACTAAAGTCTAGGCAGAGTGATTTAATTGCAAAAAAAGATGACCTCATATACAAATATTGTAAGTCAATTTCAACTACTTTTGCTAAGGCACTATTTTTTTTAAAATTTATCAATCGTGAGTTTGATAGGTTTGATTCTTATCAAGCTAGGGTAAATTTTGCTAAAAATGAGGATATGGAGTTTGTTCTTCCTCGAAAAAATAGTGAAATTAAACTTGAAAAATTCTCTCATCCAGCACTTAGTGACCCTAAAGCAATTACACTTGATTTTACAAAGCAAGTTTTAATGATTACAGGTGTAAATGCTGGTGGAAAAACAATGCTTTTAAAGTCAATCCTTAGTGCTGCATTCTTATCAAAATATCTTCTTCCGATGAAGATAGATGCACAAAAATCAAAGATAGGCTCTTTTAAAGAGCTGTTTGCCATACTTGATGATCCTCAAAATGTTAAAAATGACATTTCGACATTTGCAGGTCGTATGACACAGTTTGCTGGACTATTTGGAAAGCATGGAACTCTAGTAGGAGTAGATGAAATAGAGCTAGGAACTGATGCTGATGAAGCAGCAAGTCTATTTAAAGTTATACTTGAAAAGTTAATGCAAAGAGATATGAAAATCGTAATAACAACTCACCATAAGAGATTAGCATCATTAATGGCGACTGATGATAGGGTAGAGCTTTTAGCTGCAATCTATGATGAGAAAAATCAAAGACCAACTTTTGGATTTTTGGAGGGGACTATTGGTAAAAGTTATGCTTTTGAGACAGCTTTAAGATATGGGGTACCTGCGACAATTGTTCGAGAAGCTAGAGGAGTCTATGGTGAAGATAAAGAGAAATTGAATGATTTAATTCAAAAAAATATTGATTTAGAGCTTAAGATGAGAGAACAATCTAAAAAATTAGAGAGTGAACTCGATGAAATTCAAAGACTAAAATCAAATCTAAAAGATGAAAAAGAGAAGAGTAAAGATGAGTATAATCTACTAAAGTCAAAAATGAATTTTGAGTATACAAAAGCAATTAAAGAGGCAAAAGAGGCGATTAAAGCAAAAGATTCAAAAGAGGCTCATAGACACTTAAATAGAGCTCATGAGTACAAAAAAGCTACACATAAACCTAAAGAAATCGAGCAAACTCCAGTACCACTTAAGGTTGGTGATAACATAAAATATAGTGGGTCTCGTGGAGTTTTAAAAAGTATCAAAAAAGATCAAGCAACCATAGAGTGTGATGGTATAACTCTTAGGGTTCCACTTGGAAGTCTAAAAAGAAGTGGAAATACACCTAAAAAAGTTGTAAAATCTAGATTTCAAGTATCAAAACAGAATGCAAACTCAACTGTTGTTTTAGATTTACATGGACAAAGAGGAGAAGAGGCAGTTGAAAATTTAGATAAGTTTATCTCTGATGCACTTATAAATGGATATGAAGAGCTACATATATACCATGGAATTGGTACAGGTAAACTCGCATATGCAGTAAGAGAGTTTTTAAAAACTCATCCAAGTGTTGAAAGCTTCTGTGATGCTCCCCCAAATCGTGGTGGATTTGGGGCTACTTTGGTTAAATTGTAATTAAGGGTTTTTAGAGTTGCTCTTAATATATTTTTATAGTATACTTTAGGCAAAACTATTTGATATAGAGGAATATTTTGGGACAAAAAGTAAAGAGTCTTACTAAATTAGTTATATTAACTCCTATTATAGTGGTTTTGGTTCTAAGTGTTAGTATGTTTATATTTGGATACACTGCATACTTTAGTATTATCTACACACTATCTGTAATACTGCTTTTGGCAAGTTCATTTGCTGTTTACAAAAAAATGAATGAGTATATAAAATTCACAAAAATAAAAGAGAATGAATTAATTAGAAAAAATAGTATTTTAAAAAAACAGTTTTTTACAGATGGATTAACTAAGTTAAATAACCTTAAAAAATTTGATAAAGATATTAAAAAAATTAGATTTCCTAAAGTAATACTTCTAAATATAGACTCATTTAAAGATATTAATGAATTCTATGGTAAGAAAAATGGTGATATAGTTTTAATCAAAATATCAAAATTGATTTTAGAATTTGCAAAAAAGCATGGGATGCAAGCATACAGAATTGGGTCTGATGAATTTGCTATTTTGGATTCTAACGAGTTAGATATTGATAAGTATGAGAATATTGCTGTTGAGTTAGTTGAATCATTTAAAACAAAAGAAATTTTATTAAACGAGCAAAAAGATATGCTTATAATTAGTTCTACTATAGGGTTCTCTTTAGAGAGTGAAGACACTTTTAGGAAGGCATTAACTGCACTTAAATTTGCAAAAAAACATCAAAAAGATTTTGCATGCTATATCCATAGTATGGACACAAAAGATGAATACCATAAAAAATTAAAACATATTAAATTGATTAAAAATGCCCTAGATAACGACCAATTGTTACCATTTTTTCAGCCCATTGTAAATAGAAATGGTGAGATAATAAAATATGAAGCACTATCAAGAATTATAGATGGTGAGAACATTGTCAGTCCTGGAGCTTTTATGGGGACATCAAAAAAGGTAAGACTCTACTCTTTAATGGCAAAAAGAGTTATAGATAAGAGTTTGAAAAAAATATCAACTACCAATAAGACTATATCAATTAACCTGCTACCTAGAGATATGATGGATAGTGACAT
>Ga0256840_1001605_pt1 | contig 20973 bp, 22 predicted proteins | sample 355202metaG_FD_185969 | JGI IMG/M metagenome (GOLD analysis project Ga0256840, IMG submission 185969) | Hydrothermal vent microbial communities from Mid Atlantic Ridge, Atlantic Ocean - 355-202 | ecosystem: Environmental > Aquatic > Marine > Hydrothermal vents | place: Atlantic Ocean: Mid...
CAGTTATGACAGTACTTTCATCTTGTTGTGATTACATCACAGATTTTAAAGCAGATTTTGCAACTTCTTTTTTGATAGGGTTTGAACCTACAGCTTTTTCAACAGCCATATCTGTAGCTTTATCTTTCATAGAAGTTTCTTTATGGTTTGCCCCTTTTACAACATCACCTACATCAGGCATAGCAGTTTTAGAACCCATTACACTACCAAGTGCATTAGATTTCATTTTGTCTATAGGATCTTCTTTACCTAGTACTTTATCTGTAGCTTGATTGACAACTTCTTTTTTGATGGCATCATCTCCTGCTATACTTTTTACGGCTACACTGCGTACCTCAGTTTTAGCTTTAGACATTGCTGCATCTTTTGCCATGTTGGTCATCATATCTGCCATAAGCATTGGTGTTAGTACAAGTGGTAGTAAGAGTAATTTTTTCATAATTTTCCTTTTTGTTAATGTGCTTGCAGTATAACAAAAAAATGTTGTTGAATTGTCATAGGAGAGATTTACTCTTTATTGTTTGTAGTTTAGAGTTATTAGAATAACCCTTTATGTAATATGTAGTCAAAGATATTAAAAATGTTATTTGAAAGGTAAAGGTTGTGTTTATATGATGAGGTAGTAATGATTAATTATGATGCTCAAAATAAAAAGTAATGGAATAAATATCAGCGTGCTCAATAATATCAGCGTAGTCACATCCTTAGGCTTACAGTCATAAAGGGAAGCCAAATTAATGTTCGCCACTGCCAAAGGTACCATCATCTCCATAAATACTATGCCTTGTACAAATAAAGATAAGTCAGTATAAGAGAGTATAAATGCTGTAGCCAAAGGGACAATGATAAACTTTTGGCTCAGTGTACCTAGCATGAGTTTAGGATGTAACTCTTTGATGCGTATGCCTTGCAGAAAGGTTCCCAGTAAGAAAAGTTGTAAGACGATACCTGCGTAGGCTCCCATCTTAAAAAACTCTTCTATCTGTGTGCTCAGTGGTATGTCATAGATGTTGATGAGTATAGCTACTACTGAAGCAGGGATGATGGGGATTTTGACGATGTTAAAGAGTGAGTCTTTTATGCTAAATGAGCCACGTGAGTAGATATACACACCGATGATGTAGACGACAAAGACATTGGCGATATTGATGAGTGTGGTGTAAATAACGCTTTGTTCTCCAAAGAGCGCGATGCCTAGAGGGATGCCTATATTGCCAGTATTGCCTACAAATCCTGCGATGCTAAAGATGGCACGCTCTTTGGGGTCTGCAAACAGCATTTTGCCTATGGCTATAGTAGGGATGAGTATAGTAAGTATGATAGTAAGGTAAAGCAAAGGTACATAGATATGTTCAGCATGAAGTTTCGCTGTAGAAAAACCCCATATCGTCACAAAGGGCTGTAAAAAATAGACAGACATAAGGGTAAGTGTTTTGGTACTCATCTCCTCTTTAAAGATGCGTTTAGCCATATAGCCAAGGATGATGAAGACATAGACAAAGATAATGGAGAGTAAGGTAGTTATCATGATGAGATTATAACAATTTAAGCAAAAAAAGATAAGCTGAGCATTAATTAGAAAGAGAGACAATATGATACAAACACTTGAAGCCTTGGCAGAACATGCTGATTATTCATTGATGGAGACACTAAATCGTGACCTTCAGGCAACAGAAGATGGTGAAGACCACACTCCACGTGAAGTTTTTTCAGGACACTATGTACCTGTGAAGCCAACACCCATAGAAGACCCAGAGTACATTGCACACAGCAAGACCTTGTTTGAAGAGCTTGGATTTGCAGATACTTTGGCACAGACAGATGAATTTATGCGTATGTTTTCAGGTGATTTATCACAGTTACCAGAACCCATGAACAAGGTAGGGTGGGCTACAGGGTATGCACTCTCCATCTACGGTACAGAGTATTATCAGCAATGCCCCTTTGGTACAGGGAACGGCTATGGGGATGGTAGGGCTATCTCTGTGCTAGAAGGTGTATTCAACGGCAAACGCTGGGAGATGCAGCTTAAAGGTGCTGGGCGAACGCCTTATTGTCGTGGGGCAGATGGGCGTGCAGTGTTGCGTTCTAGTATCCGTGAGTTTTTGGCTCAGGAACATATGCATGCACTAGGTGTACCTACATCACGTTCTCTGAGTTTGTATGTCTCAAAGAGTGAGAAGGTACAGAGACCATGGTACTCTGATGACTCACGCTCTTATGACCCCGATATGATGGTGGCGGAGTATGTTGCCATCTCCACGCGGGTTGCTCCCTCATTTTTGCGCGTAGGGCAGATAGAACTTTTTGGGCGGCGTGCCCGTAAAGAGGAACATCCACAAGCACTCGAAGAACTGAAACAGATAGTCTTGCACCTTATAGAACGTGAGTATAGTGATGAAATAGAGGCTCATGTGAGCTTAGAGGAAAAAGTCCTCTTACTTGCACACGCATTTCGTACACGACTCACTTCACTTGTGGCACATTGGGTACGTGTGGGGTACTGTCAAGGGAACTTCAACTCTGATAACTGTGCAGCAGGAGGATTTACGCTTGACTATGGGCCGTTTGGGTTTATGGAGATGTTTGACCCTGAGTATCAGCCGTGGACAGGAGGAGGAAAACACTTTTCATTCCTCAATCAAGCTAATGCAGCTGAGCGTAACTTTTATGTCTTTTGTAAGGCGTTACAGCCATTGCTCGCATCAGATGAAACAGCACAAGCTAAACTCGCTGAGATACACGATGACTTTTCTGCACTGATGCAGGTACAGATGAAAAAAATGTGGGCTTCCAAACTTGGGTTTGACAGCTATGATGCCACACTCTTTAGAGAACTCGCAGAGCTGATGATACAAACTTCTGTGGATAATACTCTCTTCTTTCGTGAACTTTCATCTATACCTGAGGAGATAGAAGGACTTAAAAAAAGTTTTTACCATGACATCTCAAACAATGAAACACTGCTTCAGCGTTGGGAAGGATGGCTTGTGAAGTGGAGAGTATATATCGCTAGCCATAATGCCATAGAATATAATGCCACATCAGCAGAGTCATCTGAAGCACTTTCACAACGTATGAAAGGGGTTAATCCTAAATATACACTAAGAGAATGGCATTTGGTACCTGCGTATCAGAAGGCAAAGCAAGGTGATTATAGGCTTATAAAAGAGCTACAAGAGGTGATGACACAACCATACGCCGAGCAGTCTAAAGAGGTAGAAGAAAAATACTATGCCAAAAAACCTACGGCACTTTTTAACATAGGTGGTATATCACATATTAGTTGTTCCTCTTGATGTCTATTAATCTAATTTAGCTATGATTTCTCACTTTAATTTTTAGGATATTTTATGGATTTTTCATCGTTAGAAACATGGGGCTATTTTGCCATTGCTTTTTTTGCTTTTGGTGGCTCGTTATTTATCGTAGCAGCTGCAGGTGTATTTAGCTATATGGGTAAGATGGATTTGGCTACTGCCTTGGCTGTAGCGACTGTTTCTAACTATGTGGGAGATATGTTTCTTTTTTACCTTGGAAAATACCAGAAAAAAGAGATACAACCCTATTTTGCCAAACATAAACGTAAGATTGCCCTAGCTACGCTCATCATGCGTAAGTATGGTGTTTGGGCTATTTTTATTCAGAAGTTTCTTTACGGTATTAAAACTTTAGTTCCACTCTCTATGGCACTTTCAAAATATGACTTTAAAAAGTTTGGGTTTTATAATATTTTTGCATCTATAGTGTTTGTTTTAACCATAGGACTTACGGCGTATTATTCGAGTGAATTTATTATCTCTATGTTTAATGTGATAAAAGAAAAACCTTGGATAGCCCCACTGGTATTGGTCTCAGTGGTAGGAAGTGTTTGGTACGCGATGGAACACATGACAAAGAAGCGCTAAAAGTTCTTTATCTGTTTAGCCAGTAGAGGAGACTTGGGATGTTTTCTATCCCAAAGTAGAGGTAGTTGTGGTCAACATGGTCTCCTGGTCTGTAGACATAGGTCAGTCTAAAGATATCGACAATATCGACATAGGTATTGAGCCCATAGGCACTGTCTCGTTTGTAGAAAGAGCCTTCCATATCTCCAAAGAAACTCACACCCCCACCAAATTTCATAAAGTCACTTTTCTCTTTAAAGGCATTAAGGTCAACACGTACAAAGTTTGACGTTTTGTCGGCTATGACGTAGTTTGCTTTGGCTTCTAGTCCGCTAAGGTAGTCCATATCTTTGTAGTAAAGTGCAGTGTAGCCTAAACTCATACCACCATTGTTCAGGTCAGTTGCGACTTCGCCCGGTAAAGCTCTAAGTGCAGTACGTAAGTTCTCTTTTCCTGGGTCTTTGGGTACATCTAATGGTAAGAAAACAAAGCCTTCTTTCTCTTTAATGAAAGTACTTCCTGCCCATGCACCAACATCAACAAGTGTAGCAACAGGTGCATAATCAGGATACACATCTGCCCTGTCATTTTCTATACTCGTAATACGATTGACAATAAAACGAAGAGGACGTTTGTACCAGTTGTCAATGTCACGTTTGGCATAACGTAAAAAACCTCTTTTAGGTGACTTGAGGTAATGCATATCTAACTTAGAAAGAAAAACTTTAAAGTCTTCATTTTCATAACGTTTGGCATCTGATTTTTTGAGGTCAAAGGCATTGTAGATAGCTGAAAATTTATCGGTTGTTTTTGGCTTAATATGGTGAAACTCTGTATCCAATAAAAGTGTATATGCCGCATGTGCATCGGGGTTAGCATCTATATTTAAAATATTTTTTAGATAGTTCATTATTTGTACCTGTGACATGTTACTAAACTTGTCAGGGTAGGTTCTTTTAAAGGCTGCGGCTAGGTGGAAGATAGCATCATAAACACCTACTTGGTAATCATATTCTCGAAAATTGTGGTCAAGAAATGCACCAAAATGACCCAGATATTTACCCGTTAAAGGGTGATAGCGTGATGAGAGTACAAGTTTTTTGTCACTGTTTCCTCGAAAGTGTTGATTGATAGTTTCATAAAGTTTCATCGATTGCATAATATCAAAGCTACTAAATACAGGAAGAAGATTTGTTTCTATGAAACCAAGGGGCATCTCTTCTTCATCTATATCCTCTTCTTCTTTTTCCTTACGCATATTGCTTGGATCCATAAAGAAAAAGGTAGAAGCATTTTTATCTAAGGCAATGGCTAAATCTAAAGGTACATTGTCATATAAACCACCATCAATAAAGTAATTGGAATGTGTTTTCCCTTTATATGCATAAGTGAGTTTCACTTGTTGAAATGCACCAGGGAAGGCACCAGAAGCAAAGAGTAGATTCACAAGTTTTTGTCTGTCTTTTTCGATACCAGGGATGGATAGATAGAAATCACCAGAAGGAGGCAGCTCTTTGTTGACCACAATACCTTTGCCGTTTTTTTCTTTAAAAGCAAGAGGTACGGAGAAGTTTTGATTTTTGATTTTGATGCCATGTACTTTCTCTATAATAGGTTTTACTTTAGTGATGGCAACACCTAGCGGTACTTCACATCCTGTACGAAAGATGGGTTTTTTCATGTGCTCTATAATTTTTTCACCTTTTTTCTCTAAACCTCTTCTTGTAAAGAGTGAACTTTTATTTTCTGGGTCTGCCCCACGTATGGCGAGGTCTTCTATTCCAAGATTTACCCATGTCTCATAAAACAAGTTGTCATCAATGGTATTGTGTAAAGGTACTGTATCTTTTTGACACCAGTACATAGCAGAAAGTAGAGCATTAATAGAACCTGCGGATGCACCTGCAACAGATTTGAGGTTTGGTTCTAAGAACATACTATCTTTTTTTACTTTTCTAAGCATCTTAATGACGGCCCAGTTATAGCCCGCTTCATAGGCACCGAGACTAACCCCACCTGAAATAATGAGAGAAAAATTAACTTGTTTTCGTGTATTATTACTTTCTGTTAGTTGTGCATGTAATGAAAGTGTTAAAAGAGAAAGAAAAAATGAGAGGCTGAAAAATCTATACATAGATTGTCCTTTATTTAAAAGCGGGGGTAGATAGAAGAAGTATTTCTATCTAGGATGATACCCCTTAAGTTAGTTTTTTTGTTGTTTTACAAACTTTTCGATACGTCTGATACCTTCACGGATAGTCGTCATATCTGTAGCAAATGAAAATCTAAAGTAACCCTCTGAGCCAAAGCCAATACCAGGAACAACAGCCACACCAGTTGCCTGAAGTAACTCTTTACAGAATTCAATAGAGTTGTCTGAGATGTCTTTGATGTTTACAAAGAGGTAAAATGCTCCTTGTGGTTTAAGCACAGAAAGCCCATCTATTTCATTAAAGAGTTTGACGGCTTCATCTGCTCTGCCTTCAAAGGCTTTTCTCATGTTCTCAATGTCATCATCTACCTTGCCAAGAAGTGCAGGGATAGCTGCTTTTTGGGTGATAGAGTTGATGTTTGATGTACTTTGTGACTGTAGTTTGTTCATCGCAGCGATAAGCTCTTTTTTTGGTGTAGCTAAGTATCCAAAACGCCAACCAGTCATGGCTACAGATTTACTAAGCCCGTTAATGGTGACTGTTCTTTGGTACATATCATCCGAAATGCTTGCTGCTGCAACAAAGTCGATGCCATAAACAAGTTTTTCATACATTTCATCAGAGGCTACGATGATATCTGTATCTTTAAGCACTTCAGCCAATGCTTCTAACTCTTCTTTAGCGTACACAGAACCTGTTGGGTTAGATGGTGTGGTTAAGATAATCATTTTTGTTTTAGGGCTTATAGCCGCTTTGAGCTCTTCAGGTGTGATTTTAAATCCACCGATTTCATTTGTCTCAATAATCACTGGTACAGCAGATGCATACTTTACAAGCTCAGGGTAGGTGACCCAGTAAGGTGCAGGAATGATAACTTCATCACCAGGATTTAGTACCGCTTGAAAAAGGTTAAAGAGTGACTGCTTAGCCCCATTACTTACGATAATGTCTGAAGGTGCATACTCTAAGCCATTGTCACGTTTAAGTTTGGTAGCCACGGCTTCAAGAAGCTCAGGGATACCGGGTACAGCTGTGTATTGTGTAAATCCATCATTGATAGCTTTGATAGCTTCGTCTTTGATGGCTTTAGGTGTCTCAAAGTCTGGTTCACCAGCTGAGAAGGAAAGAATGTCTTTACCTTGTGCTTTTAAATCACGAGCAAGTGAAGAGATAGCGATGGTAAGTGATGGCGAGAGTGTTTGGATGCGATCTGAAAGTAGCATGAAAACCCTTATATAATTAGTTTAAATAACTATTATTATATCAAAAAGAGGTTTATATCTGCCTATTAATGTAATAGGCTATATTTTTTAGTCCATACTGTGAATAAAGTTATCATATAATTCATCAAGGTCATGGTCTTTTTTCTTGATAGCTTCTTGTTTCCCTTTTGGAAGTGCATCTTCAAGGACCTCGATACGCTTGATAAGATATTCAAATATCTCTTTGTTGACATCAGGTATTTTGTCATGACTGAGAGGACTTTTATCGTACCCACGTTTAAGTACACGTGCAGGTATTCCGACAGCGGTACAGTCTTGTGGTACATTTTTTACGACTACCGAGTTAGCTCCCACTTTAGCATTGGCGCCGATGGTAATATTTCCCAGCACTTTTGCTCCTGCACCGATGACAGCACCTTTTTCTATGGTCGGGTGGCGTTTACCTTTGTTGGTACTCACCCCACCCAAAGTGACCTGTTGGTAGATGAGTACATCATCTTCAATAATGGTCGTTTCACCGATAACCACACCGACACCATGGTCAATGAAAACACGTCTTCCTATAGTCGCTCCAGGGTGTATGTCTATCATGGTTAAGAACATACCTATGGCAGAGATAAGTCTAGGAACAAAACGTAAACCTTTGTCATAAAACCAATGTGCGATACGGTGAAAAAAGAGTGCCCATAACCCAGGGTAGTTAAAAAACAGTTCAAATGCTGAATGTAGGGCAGGGTCATTTTTTTTGACTGTTTGAAAGTCTTCTTTGATAAGTCTAAATAAATTCATCATAAATTTTAAGATTCCTCTTCTATAGCTTGAATGGTTTTAAGATAGCTATTTTCACTTAAATAAAGGTAAAGTTTGCCTAAAAGTGCTCTTTTTTCATCTGCTGAAATGTGTTTAGACTCTTCTATGCGGTATTTGAGTGTTTTGTCTATGATGTTTGTGTCATAGTCCAAATCATCGAGTACATCCATAAGATTTTGTGCTTCTATAAGGTTGTCAATGGTGTAGTTACCTTCTGTATCAAAGTGTATAATCGCTTCAGTTGGGTGGGTAAAAAGGTTATGTTTCATGCCTAGCACCTCTTGGTAGGCACCTGTAAGGAAAAAGGCTAAAAAATACTCTTCTTTGCTCACATCAATGTCATGCAGGTACAGAGGCAAGTCACGGTTAAAACCTATCTCTCCATCGCTGTCACAGGTAATGTCCCAAATACTGGCAGGATTACTAGGCTCTTTATCGAGCTTGTCCAGAGGCATAATAGGAAACTGCTGTGCCAAACCCCAAAAGTCTGGTAAAGACTGAAAAGCAGAAAAATTTACCAAATATTTCTCTTGTATGCGGTCTTGAAGTTTTTTAAGCTCATCGCTACCTTCTGCTTTAAGAAGGGCTATGGCTTTTTTGATAATGAGATTGACAAGTATCTCTGTGTTGGAACGGTCTTCAAGGTCTATGTAGCCTAAGTCAAAGAGTGTGAGCAGACTCTCCATGTGGTCTAGTGCATCATGTAGGTACTCACGGGCATGTTTACGTGACATAGAGAGGTAGAGGTCATGTAATTCTTCGATAAGAGGAGGGTTTTGCTCTTTCAGACGCAAGCCTTTTTCATGGTACTCTTGTGAAAAAAGTTCAAGCACTGGTGCTACCAATACAGAGTGAGAAGCCGCAATGTAACGTCCAGACTCCGTAAAAATATCTGGCTCTGCAACCCCTTTGCTTTTGGCAATATCTTGCATAAGATACACCACATCATTGGCAAACTCTTGAAGGGAGTAGTTACGCTGGTTATGTCCTTCATGTTGGCTATACTCTACTGCTAAACCACCACCAATGTTAATAGCACCCAGTGCATCTGCACCACGTTTTTTAAGTTCTGCATAGATGTTCCCAGCTTCACGGAGGGCTTTTTTAAGTGGGTTGATGTCTGACATTTGCGAGCCTATGTGAAAGTGTATCATCCACAGATGGCTGAGTAAATCATGCTTCTTCAGCATCTCATAGGCTTCTAGTAGTTCTGTGGATGTCAGACCAAACTTAGAAGAATACCCGCCACTTTTAGCCCAGATACCTATGCCTGCACTATGTAACCTGATTCGCACACCGATTTTCGGTGCTATAGGAGTGTCAATGTCGGCATTAAACGCTTTATTCACCTGTATAATGGTTTGAAGTTCCCCTAAACCTTCTATCGTCACAGTAATATTATGTCCCATCTTTGCAGCAATGAAACAGAGCGATATCATCTCTTTATCTTTAAAGCCATTCACAGTGATGGGCGCACCTAGAGGGGTTTTGGTCATGGCTATGATGAGTTCAGCTTTACTCCCAGCCTCTAGCCCATAATTATAGGATTTTGAAACTTCGATGAGTGACTCTATAAAATTAGGAAATTGATTCACTTTGAGTGGGAAGACAGCTTGAAAGGAACCCTGATAGTTGAACGCTTTTTTTGCTTTTTCAAAGGTCTTAAAAAGTGTCGAGATTTGCTTTTCTATCAGATGAGGAAAACGAAGTAACAGAGGGCCTTTGTAGCCTTTTTCTCTTATCTCTTGGGTAATTTGCAGCAAAGAGGGTTGTGAAGCATGATTGATGTTAATGGTATCATTTTTGATAATAAAGTTGTCATCACCCCAAATCTCTAAACCAAAGTCTGTCATCTACCTGCCTTTCACGTGTTATTGCTCTTTTAATTATGATTATTATATCAAAACTTAATCTAATCTTACCTATAATAGAGTTATGAAGAAGCTGTTTTTAACCTATGAAGAACATCCAGACTATCTTAAGCTAATCTCCCAAGGAGAGTGGAACCTCGATAGTGTCCGTCAGATAGAGAAAAAACTACGCAACACCCCTTGTGATAAAAAAATCATCTGGGATGTCTCTGCGGCAAGCCAATTTGACTCTGCTGGAGTACTTTTATTTATAGAGTATTATGAGCGTTTTCAAAAAGAGACTGATATAGAAGTCATAGGGTATACCCAACAACAAAAAGATATGTATGAGCTTTTATCTCACAATATTGAAGAGATAGTCACCCCCAAAAAAGTCAATGAATTTGAACGTATAGGCAAAGCGACAATGGAAGTCTTGTCTGATATTCGACATTTTATTACTTTTTTGGGTCACCTTTCTTTGGCGAGTCTCAATATTTTTAAACGTCCTAAAGATTTTAGATACAAAGAGATAGTCTATCATATTCACCAATCTGGTTTTAATGCGCTGGTTATCATAGGGCTTACTTCTTTTCTTGTAGGTATGGTTATCTCTTACCAAGGTTCTGTACAGCTTGCCAAATTTGGTGCTGATATGTTTATCGTAGATACAGTAGGTATCTCTATCACACGTGAGTTAGGACCGATGATAACCGCCATCGTCATCGCTGGGCGTAGTGGTTCAGCCTATACTGCCGAGATAGGTGCCATGAAGATTACTGAAGAGATAGCGGCTATGCGTACTATGGGTTTTGACCCTTATGCTTTTTTGGTTTTGCCCCGTGTGATTGCCTTGATGATTGCTTTGCCTCTGCTCATCTTCTTTTCTGACCTTGTAGGTATATTTGGTGGTATGGTGGCTTCAAAAATGCAACTGGGCATCTCTATGACACAGTTTATAGATAGACTTTATGAAGTGTTGGAGGTAAAACATTACATACTGGGGATGATAAAGGGACCTGTGTTTGCCTTTATTATCGCAGCAATTGGGTGTTTTAGAGGTTTTCAAGTCTCTGACAATACAGAAAGTATAGGACTCCACACTACGGCTTCTGTAGTCAACTCTATTTTTTTAGTCATCGCTTTTGATGCTCTCTTCTCGGTCATCTATACGGAGCTTGGCTTATGAGTCCTGTCATCACAGCCCAAGGCATAGTGACACGATTTGGAGAACGTACCATTCATGATGGTGTCAATCTGCATATTAATAAAAATGAGATTTATGGGATTTTGGGAGAGAGTGGTTCAGGTAAATCTGTACTAATGAAAGAGATGATTATGCTTTTAGAACCAAACGAAGGTAAAGTCTCTGTATTGGGTAAATCGCTCAATAACATTAGTTTTAAAGATGCACAGACCTTACGTAAAGAGTGGGGTGTACTTTTTCAGTTTGGTGCACTTTTTTCTTCGCTTACTATCGCTGAAAACATTGCAGTACAACTCAGAGAATATACCAATATTTCAAAAATGATGTGCGATAAACTCGTAAGCTCCAAACTCGCACTTGTGGGGCTAGAACCTGACGTAGGGGCGCTATATCCTTCTGAACTCAGTGGTGGTATGGTGAAACGTGCAGCGCTTGCACGCGCACTTGCTATAGAACCTAAACTACTTTTTTTAGATGAACCCACTTCAGGGCTAGACCCCATAGGCGCACGCAATTTTGATGCACTCATCGTGGAACTTAGAGACTTGTTAGGTATCACAGTAGTGATGATTACACATGACCTCGACAGTATTTTTTCTATAGTAGACCGTATGGCAGTGCTGGCAGATAAACATGTGGTGGCAGAAGGTAGTATAGAAAATGTGCTACAATCTAAACATCCATTTGTAGAAGCATTTTTTAAGAATGAATATACAAAAGAGCGATTTAAAGACAAGGTGAAAGATGTATAGCAAAGTAAATTATACGATTGTGGGTATTTTTGTTGTATTGTTTAGTATAGGTATGATGTGGTTTGCTTTTTGGCTGGCGAAGTATGGTTTACAAGAAAACTACAAGCTCTATAAGATAGAGATGAAAGACTCCATAGCAGGGCTTTCCAAAGACTCCAGTGTGAAACTTCACGGTGTCGATATAGGGCGTGTTTATGAAATACGTATTGACCCAAAAGATATAGAAAAAATCAATATCCTTGTACAGATTAAAGAGGGAGTGCCTATCAAAGAAGATATGGTAGCCACTACACAAATGTTAGGGGTTACAGGACTCTTGTCTATAGAGATACATGGTGGAAGCAATGAAGCCAAAACACTTGTACCTACCGATGAGTATATCCCTGTCATTAAGTCTAAACCCTCTTTACTTTCTAAACTGACAGAGAGCCTAGGAGGCTTAAGCCAAAAGCTTACAAACTTACTCTCACGGAGTGAATCTTTACTCTCAGAAAAAAACCTGAACAATGTAAGTAAAATTTTAGACAATGTTGAAAAAATGTCAGCAAAAGGAGAAGCGGTAGAACGTAAAGCCGTAGAATCCATGCAAGAAGTAGATACCACGCTCCAAGAGTTCAGAGTGGCTATGGATAACATTAACAAAAAGTTTACACAAGCCACACAGGACTTTAAACAAATGCAAGTCGATTTTGCAGAGATAAAGGGTGTTTCTATCCCAACTATAGACAAGCTCATGGAGACAAGTAAAAACTTTAACCGTGTTACCTTAAAAGTGGAAAAGAGTATAGACAGAGGAGACTACAACCTCAAGAAGATGTTAGAGCCAGTACTTGTCGATGTGCAGATACTTGCCAAAGAGTTAAGTGCTATGTCTAGAGAATTGGGCGAAAATCCAAGTGACTTACTCTTTAAGTCAAGAAAACCAAGAAGGGGACCAGGAGAATGAGAAAAAAACTGTTACTAAGCACTGTCATATGTCTAGCTATGTTAGGGTGTACACAAGCCCCAACGATGAAAGTCTATAGTCTTAAAGTACCACCTGTACAAGCAGTAGCATCTTCTGCCTACAAGAGTAAGGTGCTTAAAGTGACGTTTCCTGCAAGCCTTAGAGAACAGATGTCAGAAAAAATGAACTTCTCCTACAGTGACAGTGATTATGGTACTTACCTAAACTCTGAATGGTCTAACAATATGAGTAAACTTTTACAGGGCACTGTGATAGATATGCTTTCTCGTAGTGGATTATTTAAAACGGTGCTTTCGGATACAAGTACCCTCAAAGAAAACTACCGACTTGAAAGCAATATCTTCACCTTTGAACATCAAGTGCGAGGAGAACAGTCTCATTCTGTTATCTCTATACAGTTTACACTTATCGATGCAGACACAGGCAGACTGCTAAAAAGTAAACGATTTCACTACGCAGAACCTACACCTACCGTAGATGCCAAAGGTTATGCTATCGCAACGAACAAAGCCTTCACACATTTGAGCGAAGATTTACTTCGCTGGCTTAAATAATATTGATTATAACCATACAAAAGATTTAATGTAAAAGTCTTAAAACGAAAAATACATTAAAATATTTGATGAATTAGGATTTTTTATACAGTAAAAGTGTATATTTAAGCAAATTTGATTTACCATTTGTAATCTAAACTATTTTGGACAATAGTATACAAAGGAAAAACAATATGAAAAAGACACTATTCTCAGCGCTCTTGGCAACACAATTACTTACACAACTTCATGCAGGTGGAAACATCGAACCTGTTGAAATGAATGAACCAGAAATGATGGAACAGGAAGCAGTAGAGTCAACGTTTTATATTGTAGCTAAAGGCATGTATATGCTTGGAGATACAGTAAATCATGAATTGGCAGTACTTGATGGTGATAAAGATCTTGGTTATGGTATTGATTTTGGATATAGATTTGGTAATGGTTTTGCAGTAGAATATGATTTTTCTTATGGTATAAATACAGTAACTGAAACATTGGCAGGTATTACAGAAGAGGCAAAGGCTAAATATTATACTTCGGCTATTGATTTGGTTTATGTTTATGAAATGACAGAAACATTAGGTGTTTTTGCTAAAGTAGGTTATGAATATGAGTGGGAAACAATTAATGCATATGATATTGATGGTACAGACCATGGTGTAGTTTTTGGTGCAGGTGTTGAAGTAGCGATGAATGAAACCTATAAATTTGTAGCAGAGTATGAACACTCAACAATTGATGGACCACATGGTGATTCTATCTTTGCAGGTGTGATGATTAACTTTTAACCCTCTTTTTTAGAAGCGTTTTAAAACGCTTCTAATGTAATGGTCTTTTCTTCTTTACTCTCTAAATCTTTCACCCATACAGTCCCATTCGCTAATTCATCTTCTCCTATGAGCACAACATAACGTGCATTCACTTTGTCGGCACCTTTCATGTGGCTTTTGAACCCTTTAGCATTATATTCTACAGTAACCTTTGTCTCTTTTCGTTTTTGTGTAGCGATAGCAAAAAGTTTTTCAACGGCATCTTCTGTCATAGCACCAAGGTAGATACCTTCGCGTGTTTCTTCTGGCATTTTCACCAGTTCCATAATACGCTCTATCCCTATAGCAAAACCTACAGCAGGGGTAGGTTTACCATCTAAAAACTCTACTAACTTGTCATAACGTCCACCACCTGCAATGGCAGATTGTGAGCCGATGTCGTTACTTACAAATTCAAAAGCAGTTTTACTGTAGTAGTCTAACCCACGTACAAGGTTTGTATCTACTTCGTAACTAATGCCTGCATTGTCTAATAACTGTGTAAGTTTTTTGAAGTCTGTGTCACATTCGTCACATAGATTGTCTATGAGTTTGGGTGAGTTTACTAAGAGACTTTGACACGTTTTGTTTTTACAGTCTAACACACGTATAGGGTTTGTCCCTATACGTTTGTTACAGTCTTCACAAAGTTCTTCTTTTATCTCCGTTAAGAAAGCTACTAGGTTTTGCTTGTATGGTGGCATACAGCTAGGGCAGCCTAAAGAGTTTATCTGCAAGTCAAAGCCTATGCCTAAAGCTTCAAAGATTTGGCTTATCATCGTGATGATAGTAAAATCTTCATACACGCTAGCTTCTCCAAAACTCTCACAGCCAAACTGATGAAACTCTCTTAAACGACCTTTTTGTGGTCTTTCATAACGAAACATCGGTCCATAGTAGTAAAACTTCTGTTTCATAGGCTGACGGTCAAGCTTGGCATGTACAAAGCTACGTACCACACCTGCGGTACCCTCAGGGCGCATACAAACATCGTTGCCCCCTTTGTCTTCAAACTGGTACATCTCTTTACTTACGATATCTGAGCTATCACCCACAGAGCGTTTAAAAAGGGCTGTCTCTTCGAGTATAGGGGTTTCGATGTACCCATAGCCATAACGCTTGGCGATAGTGCTCGCCGTCTCTACGATGAAATTAAATCTCTGCGACTCTTCAAATGTGAGGTCTTTCATACCACGGAGTGGGTTTATCATTGTTGTGCCTTTGTACGAAGAGTACCCACAAGGGGCACCACTACGAGTGATGTAGGAGCAAACCCTTGTGGTTGCCCTTAAATTAATTACGCAATTATAGCTCTAAATAGCTCAATATCTTTTGATGAATATTTTCGATACTGTCAGTCGCATCTATTTCTAGGTAATCTATGCCTAGTTTTTGCAAACTCTCATGCATTTTGTTTTGTACATCAATGAGATACTCTAACCCTCGTAACTCTATACCATCAAGCTCTTTCTCAGAAGTTCTTTGTGTGAGTGTTCTCATATTGGTTACAAAAAGGATGATTTTATCAGGGAAGTGATTGGAAAGTGCAAATTTGTTGAGTGCCACCAGTGCATCAAAATCAAAGTCACCATTGGCAAGTGCATAGCCTATCCCAGAGAGAAATCCACGGTCAGATATAACAGTTTTCTCTTTGTTTGGTTTGATGACCTCTTCATAGTGCTCTGCACGGTCAGCAAGAAAGAGTAAAAGCTCTGCACGTTTGGATGCTAAGGAGTCAGAGAGGAGAATCTCTCTGGCTTTCACACCAAAGGCTGTGCCCCCTGGCTCTTTGGTCACCACAATGTCTTCAAACTTTTGAGCAAGTAGCTCTATCTGCGTACTTTTTCCACAGGTATCGATGCCTTCAAAGAGTATATACATTATTTTCTATACGCTTGTATCATTTTAAGCACAGTTGGGTGCAGTAGGTGGTCTACTTTACCATCAAAAGGCAAAATGGAACGCACCACAGAAGAACTCACAAAGCCGTATTCCAGACTAGGCATAAGGAAAATCGTTTCCAAGTCTGGTTTTAGAGAGGAGTTTGCATATCCCATCTGTAACTCATACTCGAAGTCACTTACCGCTCTAAGTCCACGTATAATGATGTTGGCATCTAGTTTGTCAGAAAGGTCTACAAGCAACCCTTCAAAACCTACAACTTTTATTTTTGGGAACTCTTTGGTAATTGCTTCGACCATAGCGATGCGTTGCTCTAGGCTAAACATAGGTTTTTTCGATGCACTCTTAGCCACAGCTATGGTAATCTCATCAAACATGGTACATGCACGTTTCATAATGTCTATATGTCCTACAGTCACAGGGTCAAAAGTACCTGGGTAGATTGCACGTTTAATCGTATTCATATCATTTCCATCTTTCATATAAATTGTTTTCAATGCCTAACACATCATACCATTTCCCGATGATAAACTTCTCCATATCTTCCAAAGAAGACGCTTCAGAGTAGTACCCCATCACTGGAGGTGCGACTATGACACCAAGAGAGGCAAGTTTCTGCATATTTTCCAAAGCTATGGCAGAAAAAGGCAACTCACGAGGGGCTAAAAGTAATTTTTTTTGCTCTTTGAGTGCTACTGCTGCCACACGGGTAGGGAGGTTGTCAGATATACCACAGGCTACCTTAGCGAGTGTATTCATACTACAAGGTATGATAGCCGTAGCATCCACTCTAAATGAACCACTCGATATCGAGGCGGCTATGTTGTCAGAAGAGTGCAAGGTCACGTGTTTGTTCTCAAAACTTTCTACAGTTAAAGCATTGTTTGAGACTACGACGTGGACTTCTATGTCAGAGGGTAAGTAGTCTACAAACTTCTTGCCTAGCTGAACTCCACTTGCTCCTGTGATGGCTACAATTAATTTCATTGTTTACCTTTATTTCTTAAAAGTAGTAATTATAGCTAAAAAAATATAGGGATAAAGTAAGAAATAGTTAATATTATTGTGAAAATGAATCTATTGACATTAAGTTAATAATGAACTAGAATAACATTAAAAAGGAATAACTATGGAACATAAAATAGCTAAAGCAGTAGAAGAGATAAAAAAAGCTAAACATATAGATGAAGCAGATAAACCTGCGATTATAGAAAAAATAGAAGAGTGGAAAAAAGAAAAGACAGCTATTTCAGAGCTTAATACCAAACTTCAAGAGTGGTGGCTTAAAGTAGAGCCTATTTTTGCTGAGATAGGGTTAGTCTAGTTTATGACGCTCTATACCCAATACACCTATGAAAAGAAGTGGACAAAAACCTCTGAAAAAGAGGCACTACGTATGATATGCGAAGAGATGCCCGACACCGATGCAGAGGGTACATTAGCATATATCTTGGCTGAAATAGCCAAGGGTAAGACGGTGACACTTGGGGAGTGTCGGTTTAAATATATGTTGTAGGGCGGGTCTGCTAACCCCACGTTAGGGTTCTTCAATATGCCTTTTATATAGATTTAAAGTTGTATGAGGTAAAATATTGGAAAGGGTACACAGAAGTGCAAGGAAGCCTTAATTCCTTACACCTTGTGAGACTATGTCTTAGTCTGTGTTCTTTTTTCGCTTACACTCTTTATAGTTCAACCACACAAATATGACCTTTACTATTCCAAGTACAAGAAAAAGTATTGAAAACAATGTTTCCATTACATACCCCTTCATCTCAAATTTTTACCGCCCACACTATAAATTCCTAGCCCGACCTAAATGAGTTGAAAGTTAGAACACTACCCTATGACCTAAAAGGGTACAGATGGAGTATAGCTATTTTGTGTGTGATTGGGCAAAAATATTGCAAATTGACATATTTTTATGTTTGGGAAGCAAAATTAGGTAAAATATATAAATTGCCAATTAAATGATGGAATATATATGTTAAAACTGAATTTATTAATTACTCCAATATATAAATGTTGCGTATATGATTGATACTACACACGCACGATTATCAAACGGGAATATTGTAGAAGCATATAGAGGTATGTTAAGAGAACAAACCTTCTTCTGTTTAGGTTGTGGTGAAAAATTATATGCAGCTATTGGGGAAGAGAATAAAGCACATTTTAGGCACTATAGTTTAAAGAAAAAAAAGGGGTGTAATCCTGAAAGCTATGTGCATAGGGTAACCAAAGAACTATTTGCTGAACATTATAAACAGTGTGAAAAATTCTTTTTATCTATTGCAGTCAAGCAAAAGTGTTATCATAATACCTGTAATTATATTGGTGAATATATTATTAATTTGAAGGATATATATCCTCTAATATCTGTTGAAAAATTTTATATGGGATTTAGACCAGATTGTTTACTTTTTAATGAATCTAAAGAGAAAGTATTGTTTTTTGAAGTGCTTTATACTCATCCTGTGAGTAATGAGAAAATCGATACGGGACATCCTATAATTGAAGCAAGCATACAAACATCAGAAGATATAAATAATATCTGTAAGGTGGGTGGGTTTAACACTAAAGAAAAATCATCTGAATTTCCTCATCTAAATTCAAAAAATTATTATAAAATTATTTTGCATAATAGTAAAAATTTAATACCACAAAGTGCCCGTTTATTTGATTGTCAGGATAAATGTATTATTGAAAAAAAAGAAGCAGAAGAAAGACTTAAAAAACAAAGAGAACGAGCAGAAAAAATTAAAAAAGAACAAGGCATTAAACAAATTGTAGTTTCTTCAGTGAAAGAAAAAGAGGCAAGGGCATTTTCTTTAACTAACAGTACTTCGATAAATAATAATGATGCTATAGAACATCTTTCAAATGCCACAGGAAAACATACTGCATATGCAAAAGATATAGAAATAACTGCAGTAATTGGAAAGTCTTTGTCTTATTATATGTCTTCTCTTGATAGGCACAAAGATAAAGAGTTGATATATAATGAAGTTTATATTTTGGAAAATAGTGACTATTTTATGTTTATAGCATACAATGATGAATATTATGGAGCAATAAAATATGAAGCTATATGGCATGTTTTTACAATAAAAAAAACTTCAAATAATCAGAGTGTTCCAGCATTTATTGAAAGTACAAATAACGGTAATAGTGTTTTAGATATTATTAGAACTGTTTCAGATATATTTTGATTGAGAATATAAAGTGATACCGTCACTTTGTTCTATAATAACTCCTATCATTCGAAAACTTCACTGAGCCTTTGTACCTTTTACGTATCTCTTTTTTTGTCTCTTTCTCTCTTCCTAAAGTTCTAAGCATTCTATGCGAGAGTATGAGTCTTTTGGCGTGGGCTTTTTGGGCTATGTCTCCTATGATATCTGGGGTCATGTGGAGTTGTGCTGCGACACCTGTAGCGCCTTTGGGTACGGCGTTATGTGCGACTAAAATGTCTGTGTTTTTAGCTAACTTTTCTAAGGTATGGTAGTCACCATTCATATCTCCTGAAAAGGTGATACTTTTATTGCCTACATTCACCCTGTATGCTACAGCTGGGATAGGGCCATGATGTACGGTGATGGCATCTATGGTGATGTCTCCTTGCTTATAGATGCGTGTAACTTTGCGTGTCTCTTTTATAGTATGGGCTTTGAGTTGGAGTCTGGCAGAGCCATCTAGGTGGTCACCGAGGTACTGCCATGCACCTTTCTCATCCTCAAAGAGTCTGTTTACAAAATCTTGTGTACTTGGCATAAAATTGTTTTCATTTGGCCCATAAAGATGCAGTTCTCCTGAAGCACGTGTAAAAAAGGCGGCTTTGAGTAGAGCAGGGATATCTGCTGTATGGTCAACATGCAGGTGGGTAAGGAGTATGACATCAAGGTCAGCTATCTTGGTACCCACCTCTTCAAAGCGTAGGCTTGCACCTCCACCAAAGTCTATGAGTATTTTAGCTTTGCCATCTATCCATACAACATAGGCAGAGGAGGCACGCTTGTCACCCATCTCTGGACCACCAGAGCCAAGGACTTGCAGGGCAACAGTATGTTGTGCTAAAAGCATGAGAGGGCTGAGTAAAAGTAAAAAAAGTAGTTTCTTCAAAATATATTCCAATAGTTTATTAGTGCATAGTAGCTACACATTTAAAAGTGTATAATAATCTTATGTAAAAACTGTGTACTAAAGGAGTGTTATGTTTAAAAATCTATTTGGGGAGATATCTGTACTCTTTTCTTACCCTAAACATCTTTTTATTTTGGCTGCTAGGCTGATACTCGCTTATGGGTTTGCCAAACCTGCCTTGATGAAACTTCAAGATATGACAGCCACAGCGCAGTGGTTTGCAAGTATGTCTATTCCTTTTCCTTCCTTTACTGCCTATTTGGTCTCCAGCATAGAAACAGTAGGAATCATCTTGCTTGTTTTAGGGCTTTTCACACGTTTTATTTCGATACTCCTCTCCTTTGTAATGATAGGTGCAATGGTTTTTGTGCATGGTACCCATGGTTTTTCTGTTTCAGACAATGGTTTGGAAATCCCCCTTTACTATATGCTCTTTCTTTTTATATTTGCCAGTTTTGGTGGAGGAAAATACAGCTTAGACCATATACTATTTAAGGATGGAAACGATGAATAACGATACTTTTTTTTCCAAATTACCACTTTTTGCAGCAGACTGGGGCTTGCTTTTAAAGGTGATGGCAGTGGTGCTTTTACTGGTTTTTGTGGCTATATTTATCTATGACAGGTTTATACAAAGAAAAAACCAACTGCTCATAAATTACCCACTCATCGGGCGTATGCGTTACCTTTTTTATGCATTAAGAGGGCCTATGCGTCAGTACTTTGGAGATGAA
>Ga0256840_1001606_pt1 | contig 20970 bp, 34 predicted proteins | sample 355202metaG_FD_185969 | JGI IMG/M metagenome (GOLD analysis project Ga0256840, IMG submission 185969) | Hydrothermal vent microbial communities from Mid Atlantic Ridge, Atlantic Ocean - 355-202 | ecosystem: Environmental > Aquatic > Marine > Hydrothermal vents | place: Atlantic Ocean: Mid...
TTTATGATGGAAGAGATTATGTGAGGGAAACAATAAGCAGAGGTAAAGAATTAATCAAAAGACCATATCTAACAATATTAGTATCTTCAACAGAACATTTACCATCATTATTTTTAGATGATCATTTAAGACAAGGTTTTTTAAATAGATTCATATTTGTTTATTGTAAAAGGAATAAATGGAAAAATGTAAATTATATAATAGATGATGAAACAATTACAGAACTAAGGAATTTAGGTAACTATCTAAAATCTATAAGAACATATCCAAATACTATTCCAATGTCATTTACTTCTGGTGCTAAAGAAATCTTTGATGAATATGAATCTAAAATAGAAGATATGATTGAAAATGAAGATTTGGGAATCAAAGAAGGTTTCTATGGTAATATGCCAAATAATCTAATAAAAATTTCATCATTATTTAGAATAAGTAGAATGACCATAGATGATATATATCTAAATGATAAAATTTTATTGACTATTGAAGAAGAAGATGTTGAAAAAGGTATAGAATATATAGAAAAAACTAAGGAATGGTTTGAAGAAGTTATTAGATTGATGAAATTAAAATCTGAGAGAAAAACAATATTTACTGATGAATCTAATATTGAATACATTAAGTATATTCTCAAAGAAAATAATGGTATAATGAAAAAATCAGAATTACTGAAAAAATCTAAGTTATCTTATGCTAAGTTTTCAGAGATAATAGAAACACTTAAAAACAGAAAAGAAATAGAAATTGAAACGGGTGAAAGTTCGGGTGGAAGGAAACCTATACTAATTAAGTTAGTATCTTGATGCAGGAGTTGTAAAAGCTCTTTTATATCCTTTTAACCATCTACCATTTTTTATTGCATTTTCTATACCTTTTTCCCATAAACTAGCATAATCATTTGCGTGATCTAAGAAATCTTTATATCTTTGAGCAGGAATACTTCTTTTAACAGTTTCAATATCGACTCCCATTTCATCTGCAATCTTTCTACAATATTCTTCATATGTAGAAGAATCTTCTAATGCTTTAATCCATTTTTCTTTTGACATTTTTGTATTTCTTGCCCACTTTTCTTGAACTAATTCTAACTTACTTGGCATAATAACACCTCACTTTTATACGAATATTTATTTATATTTTATAATATTTAAACTTTACTATATTTATATAGTGTATTTATAATGAAATCTATATCATCTTTATTATTTGACATTCTCAAAATATTTCTAACTGTTCTTATTGATTTATTAATTTCCCAAATCTTTTCTGCAACATATCTAACTAATTCTTCATCAACATTTTCAGTTTTAGATATATATTTTTCACAAATTTCAATAAATTCTTCTTTTGTATATTCTCTTAGATAAAATTTAATAAATCTATCAGACAATTCTTTTGGAAGATTATCTTTATTGCCAGATGCAAATACTTTTGTATCTAAATAAATCATATCAGTTGATAAATTATGTTTTGTTTTTCTAATATAACCACTTTCCATAAGTGATAATAAAACTGATAAATTATCTTGTGATAATAATTTATCAATTTCATCTATTAATAGATATTTTGGTCTCTTTTCATATAATAAATTAAATAGACCAGATGAAGATGTTGAAGAACCAATTACAAATTCAGAATTTGGAAAATTATTATATATTTCTTCTAAAAATATTGTTTTTGCTGTTGCAGGTGGTCCTATTAATAATATATGAACAGGTTTCTTTGATTTTAAGGCTAATCTAAATGCTTTCTTAATATCTTTATGGCCAACTATGTCTTTAAATAATTTAGATATTTCAACTGTTTTTTCTTCTCTTTTTATATTTTTTGATGAATAACATATTTCTAATAGATTTTTTATTTCTTCTAAATTTGTTAATCTATACTCTGTTATTCTATTTGATTTATATACAATTTTTATTATTCCATATTCAATTAATTTATTTAATTTTATTGGATGAACTCCAACATCTGACCAAGTCCAACCCATTTCTGAATTATATTCTCCTTTATATTTTTCAAACTTTTCTTTATTTGTTTCTTCATATGAAATTATTTTTTCTATTATTGATCTATATTCTGGTTTCTTTTCTAATAATTCATATATTTTCATTTTTTCACCATATTATCTTTTTTAATAAAGATCTTATTATACCAATATTAACTTCCAAACCACATCTATTCTTTTCAAATAATCTTGGTATATAATAAAATGATTTTGTTGATGATTTTCTTAGTGAATCAAAGAATTTATAACCATCTATTATCCAACTAAATTCTTCATTTACATTTTTCATATATTTATTACATATTTCTTCAAATGTTTCACTATTTCTTATTGATCTATAAAGTAATAATGATGAACGCATACCTGTTGTATTACCTTCACCAAATATACTTACAAAACCACCAGATTCACCAACACAGATGATTTTTTTATTATAATCAATATATCTTAGTTTATTGAATGGTGTAGATATCATTTTCTTTTTACATTTACATATTATATCATAATTAATATCATAAGTACTTTTTAGACCATTAAGTAATTCATCAACCTTATCTTTTCTATATGACCCAGACCCTATGTGTGCATATTCATTATTGATAGGAAAGTACCAAGAATAACCAAATTTATTGGCATAAATAAATATTTCTTTTCCATAACTATTTTTTATTTTCTCTTGTTTTGTATATGAATAACTAACATCTTCATTATTTTTGATAATTGATCTATTAGTACCAGTAGAATCAACAGAAAATGATGGATTATCAAATTTTCCAAATTTTAATTCATTTCTCATATCATTTACAAGTTTATTTTTATCTAATATACATAAATTATTAACTTTCATTTTTATACCATTTATATTAACATATTTTATTTTTACTTCTAAATATTTAGATATATTAAAACCAATTATATTGAGTAATGATTTAGTTTCGTTATACATAAATCCATATGCACACTTAGATTTATATATACTATTTTTATCACTTATTCTATATTCATATCCGAATTTTTCTAAAAGACAACCAAGATATGATCCAGATATACCAGCACCATAAATATTAATCATTTTTAAACCACCTCTTTATTTTTTCAATAATATCTATCTTACCTCTACCATAACCAATTGGTATATGAGACCATATTCTTTCAAAAATATAATATCCAATTATTTTTAAAATAATCTCTAATATTCCAAATTCTAATGCAAGTTTTATACTTCCAGAAACAATAAATACAGTAATCATAGATAATAATGTTCCAAATATTCTATATGTTATTGCTTTTATAATTGATCTAATATGTGTCTCTTTTGATTCAGAAATCATCTTATCACCAAATACAAAAATCCTAAAACCATAAGTATTCTTGTTATTTTCCTTAATAATATATTATATAGTTCCTTTTTATTTATTATATATGAAATAATTACCATTATAAATGATAATATAAAGAAGATATTTATATAAAATGACATTATAAGTCCTATAATAGATAATAAAATACCAAATATTCTTGAAGTAAAAATACCATATTTTATTGGAAATGTTTTTAGACCTGCTTTTAAATCACCAACATAATCTTCTATTTGAACTGCAATATTATATGTAATAGTTAATATAGAAAATATTATACCAATAAATATACCATATTCATTTGGGTATGTGCATAATAATATTGCAAATAAGTATGATAAACCAAGTGAAATATTACCTAATAATGTCCTCTCTCTAAAAAAATTATATATGAATCCAGAAACCACTGCTAAAATACCAAATATTATATATACATAACCATATTGTATAGATAAAATTATAAGAAATAAAATACCAAATATTAATGATAAATCTATTATATTACTGATTACTTTTAGATTAACTTTTCCAGATGGTATTGGTTTATAAGGTTTAATAAAACTATCTGTATCTTTATCCATATATTCATTTATTAAACTCATTGAAAGATTAATAAAGAATATAGATAAAATCGTAAATAAAATTTGTTTGATGTCTATAAATCCAAAATGAAGAAACAAAGATAATGGAATAATTATAGACATCAAACATAAACCAGGACGCATAACCTCTAAATATGGATTCATTTAATCACCTTTTTCCACATATTTATACAAGGATCTGAACCAAGGACATCTAAAACTGGAAATCCTGTTAAAAGTGATATTGATTTAGCATATTTATATACTACATCAGGAACGAAAAAATTCTGGATTGTGTCTAATATGATTTTTTAATATGTATGCTAATGATCTCGAAGATGATTCAATTAATTTTTTATCAGTGTCATCATAATTTAAATATCCTTTTGAATATAAATATATTATATCATCTATAAATTTATATACATTTGAATATAATAATTCTCTATCTTTAAAATTAAATTCATCTTTGAATACATTAGTTACTATATTTGATATAAATTCACTTTTCTTTCTTATTATCATCATCTATCACCTCAATTATTTTATCTAATTTATTTGATATATCAACTAATATATTTTTCATTTCACATAGTTCTTTCTTTACTTCTGTATTATCTGCTATCTCTTTTATAATATCATTTATTTTTCCAGATTCAACCATTTCTTTTAGATCTTTTGCCTTTTTGATATCATCTAAAAGACCCATTTAACCACCTATTGTTGATTTTATTACATTAGATACTTCATCTGATATAACATTCCAAATATTCTTAAAGAATGACATTGCTCTAATAGAACCACCTGGTCCATATACTGAAATTTGACCAAGATAAAATGCAGTTTCTATATCAGAATTACCTTTTGCAACAGAAATTAGTGCATCTATTTCAATTATAGTTGTTAAATCTACTCTTTTTGGATTTTTAACAACCTTTAATTTCCCATCTTTTATTCTAAGATATATTTGTGATAAAACTTCACCATTATCTACTAATATCATTTCAACTGTATTACCACCATATCCTTCTTTTTCTATATCTCTTATGTTTATTTCTCTATTTATTCTTAAAACTGAATTAACTATTATATTTGAAATATTTCTTTTGATTATTTTATATGACTTATCTTTAACTTTATCAAAGAATGATATCTTTTTTGTTTCTTTTTCTATAATATCTAAATATACAATTTCAAGTATATTTTTTATATTATCAGGTATTTTATCTATATCATTTCTTAATGAATCTTTTATTTCTGGTGAAAATGGAATAGAACCATATAATTTTATATTTTTATCTTCTAAGACCTTATAAAATTTATCATTAGAAAAATCATACCTCTTTCCACATTCACATTCAAAGTATGCCATATTTTCTATACAACCTAATATATCAACTCCATAGAATTTCAGAATATTTGATAATCTTTTTATATCATTATGATTTTGTGGAACACCAACAATTATTGAACCAATTATTGAATCTTTAAATGACTTTAATACACCTGTAAATAATTCTGATGCACCAGCAGGACAATCTATTATGCATATTGAATCATCTTTTGAAACATTAAAATCACCATATTTTATTAAATCTAAAAGAATCTGAAGATATGAATCTCCTGACATAGAAATTGATTTATCTTTTGTATAATATCCAAATGAAAATACATCTAAATGTTCATTAACATTATTTACTTCAATTCTTTCAGGTTCTATAATAAGATCTTCTTTAATCTTAAATATTTCAGAAATATTAGGACTATCTATATCAGCATCAATTAATACTACATCCTGTCCTTGTTCTGATATATATTTAGATAAGAATGATGATATCATAGATTTTCCTGTTCCTCCTTTTAATCCACAAACAAGTACTGTTTTCATTATTTCACCTATTCTTCATCTATTAGTTCTTCATCTATTTTTTCAATTATTTCATCATCAGTTTCCCCTGAACCTGATGGTTCGTGGCTACTTCTTTTATCTATTATCTTTGGTAAAACATATTTCATAAGTAATTGTCTTGTCTTTTTATTTTCTATAATAATCTTTTCAGAAATATCAAATACTCTATTAGATAACTCTGCTATTAATCTTGCATAATCATCTGTCCAACCTTCACCAGATACAATAGGTTTTCGTTCATTTTTAGATAATAATTCATATAACATTCTTTTTTCTTCTTTTTCATTTTCTAATTGTTGTTGTAATAATTCTGTTTTCATTTTCAATTCTGTTAGTATTGCCATAGTTTGTGGGTCTGGTCCTTGATTTGTTATTGACTTTAATAACATTGTCTTCATAACCTCTGCCATAACTTCTTCAAATGTACTACCTTTTGGAAAACTAACAATATTATGTTGATTTTGATCAAAACCTATAAATTTATTAATATTTGTATTTTTATGTTTAAAAACTGACTTTACTATTAGATCTATTGCTTCATCATCAGCTTTTGGGAAATGTCTTTTTAGAGAGTTATATAAAGAAACTGGATCTTCTTGTAGTTTCTTTACTCTTCTAAAATATTTAATAAACCAATCAATTTTATTAGAACCAGCAATTCCTGGTGTTATTTCCATTTCAGATCTAAGAGTATTACACATTTCTTCTAATATTTCTTCTTCTGGTGTCAATATTATCTCTTTTTTTGGTTCTTCAAACTTTTTTTCATCTTCTTTCTTTTCTTCTTGATGATCAACTTTGAAATGATGAGCTAATTTAGCAATTGATGTGAATTCTTCACCACAAATCTTACATCTATAAACCTTTGTTCCATCTGGTTTTTTTATTAGATATGATTTATCAGTCTCTTTAATAATTTCCTCTTCCATATTACCACCATTATAAATTATTTATACTTATTGTATATAAACTTTATTATCAAAACTTTTACTAAATAAAACTAACTTTTACTAATTCTTTATTTTTTAATTTAATTGATTATTTTATCTTATTTTTATTATTTATTACTTTTATTATTTTTTACTTTTTTATATATACATATATAATTTAATAATATAATAATATAGTAAAAAAAGTAAAGTTAAAAAAGTAATAAAGTCATAAAAAATAAATCAAAAGAATATATTAATCTAAAACTTTTATTAAAGAAAGTATAAAAGATTTATATTTTTATAGGTTAAATATATAAAGTTAAAAAATAAATATTATATTGGTGATAATATGGTTTATAAAGATAAGATAGTAAATACACTTTTAGATAATATATATGAAATGAATATATTACCAGTAATAATCAAGACAAAAGAAAATAAATATTATGATGTGTTAGAAAGTATAAAACCATATATATTTATACCAAAAAAGATATTAGAAAATGTTCAAATAGATCTTTCTTCAATATTTCCAAGATTTAGAGAAATTAAATCATTTAATATGATAGCAGGTATATTACCAAGAGAATTAGTATTTGATCTTGCAGAAGCAAGAGAAGTTGAAAAAATATTCCCAGATAAAATTATGAATACATTTGACTATCCAAAACTATCAGAAGGTATATTTGAAATAGAAAAGGGTATATTTAATAAAAAAGAGAAGATTACATCAACATATTATACAAAAAAACTAATTGGTGCTGATATAGCAAATATAAAAGGATATAATGGTTCAGGTATAAGAGTTGGTGTTATAGATACAGGAACAACAAAGACACATCCTATGCTTAGACAATCATATAAATATACTGTTATGAAATCAAATATAGATGAAAATGGACACGGTACTTGGTGTTGTTCTTGTGTTGGAGGTAAGTATGCAGTTGATAAAAGATTTAAAATACCTTGTGAAGGTATGGCACCAAATGTTTGGTTATATGCTGTCAAAGCATTGGGCCATTTAATAGGTACTGGTTCAACATCAGGTATTCTAAAAGCAATTGAACTTTCATCATTTAGATTAGATGTTGATGTAATATCTATGTCTCTTGGTGGTAAATCAGAAGAAGAAAAACCAGAAGATGATCCATACTATCATATATTTGATATAATAACAAAAAATGGAATAGTTCCAGTTGTTGCAGCAGGAAATTCAGGACCAAAAGAAAACACAATAGGAACTCCTGGATGTCTTCCAAATGTTTTAACAGTTGGTGCATATGATCCAATAAATGGAACAATTGCAGATTTCTCTTCAAGAGGACCAACTAATTGGAATAAAATAAAACCAGATTGTGTTGCTCCTGGTGTCAATATACATTCAGCAACAAATGGTCTTTTAGATAAAGCAGGAGATGGTAAAATTAATAGATACTCACCATTATCAGGAACTTCAATGGCTACACCACATATTTCTGGACTTGTGTCTCTAATGAAACAAGCACATTTAATAAATACTGGTAGAACTATAACATTATGTGAAATAAAAAGAATGTTAAAAGAATTAGGACACGAAAAAAATAATAAAGATGGATATGGAGTTTTAGATTGGTTTATGTATGAAAAATGGATGGAAACAGAATATGGTGTTAAACTATGAGACCATTATTACTAGTTATGATTGGATTTGGTATATTGGTTTTTTCTATAAAGAATATCAGTGATAATAATGATTATATTAGAAGATTTGAATATACTAATAATAATGATATTATTAAAGATTATAATATTAAAGAAGATAATAAAGAATATTCATTTAAAGGGAGGGGGATGTAATGAGATTATTAACAAATTTCTTAAAGAAAAGAACATATATAAGAAAAATAAGAATGAATGAGATAATTAGATTAGATCCAAAAAGACCAAAACCAACAAATATAATAAAATTGAGGTGAATATATGCCAATAGTTATAACAAATGAAGATTTACATAATGACCATCAAATAATTTCGGATCAAATAAAAGAATTATTTTCTAAAATCAATGAAATTGAAAAAGAAATAAAAGAAATAAAAGAAAATACAATAGTTCTAAGTGATAATCAAGCTGTATTAAAAAATGATTTAGAAAAAATAGATAATAAATTAAATATGATAAAAAAAGAGGTAGATAATCTACAATTCCTTAGACCAGGTATATAATGTGATATTATGATAAGTACTATAACTCACGCTGTATCTGAGGATGGTTTTTCATATTTTTTAGACAATGGTTCAATATTACCATCAAGATACTTCAAGACAATATCAACGAGTATAGATGGATCATTTAATAATATAGCATATAGACCATTTATAATTGAAATGGAAACAAGTGTAGTAGAAAGATTAAATGGAAAACCAATATTTTATTTACCAACAAATGAAGGTGAGGTTTATAAAGATAAATATGGTATATTTAAAATGCAATTCTTTTGGGAATGGGAAATATTCTTTACAAATGAAATACCAGACTATTATATATCTTCTATATATGCTGTTTCAATTGATGGTGAAATGAATGAAAAAATGAAAAATCTAATTAAAAGATATGAAAATGAATATGGTAATATAAGTATAATAGAATATGATTATTCAGAAAGAGAAGATTATTGGGGATTTTCAAAGGCATATAGATATAAAAAAGATATTGAAAATATATTAAAATTTAATAGATTAGATTGGAATGATATAAAATATGACAAAGAAATATTTAATGAGGTTTGGGAAATGATTGATGAAATTAATAATATATCATCTGACATAACTAATACAGATGATATTTATTATGAAATAAAAAAGAAATATTTAAATGAAGAAAATGATAATGAAAGGTTTTTTAGATTATTTAGAAATAGATTTTTATAGGTGATAAAATGAAAATAAAAACAAATCATCCATTTATAAGAGAATCTGATATTAATTATATAACAACAAGAATAGAAATGCCAGAATATATAACAGAAGATAATATTTATGATTGTTTAGATAATTTAAGTATTCCATCAAGTAATGAATTTAATATAAAAAAATTATCAGATGAAGTAAAATATAATCTAATAGGTTCTAACTTATGTGATTTTATTGATTCAAGAAAACCAGATTTTGATAAAATATTTAATGAAGTAAAAAATAAAATAAAAGTTGATAATATAAATGATCCTAATAGAGAGATATGTGATTGGATGTTAGAAGCATATGCAAATAATATACAGTTAGATGCATTCTGTAATGAATATAATAGACATTCACAAGTTGTTTCAAGATCAGGTGATGGTAATATTCCTGGTGTTTCAATATCAGATATGTCATTTGTCAGAGATACTGGATATAATGTTTGTGGTAGAGGTTATGCATTTTGTATAACACCATATGGAAGACATAATTTTAGAAATAGATCGGTAACAGGTGTAATAAAAAAAGATTTTATTGGTTTTGGATATGTTAATGCAGATCATTCTTATCAATGGTGTGGTGCATTACTTAGATATATAAAATTAGCAAAAGCAACATTAAATAATAAAATAAAAAATGTTAGATTTCCTCTAATAGGATATTTTTATTGTTCTAAGGCTATACCATTATTCTTTACACAAGACCCAGGAGAAAAAACAGAAAATATTTCAACAGTAATAAGGTTGAAATCATCAAAAGAACAAAATTTAACAATAAGATTTAGAGACCCAACAAATTATGAGAATGTTTTAGATGAACAAAAAATAAATATTTCATCAGGTGAATATGAATTATCATATGGTACTGCATCATATCCATATGTTCCACCAATAGTTATAGAAATGGAACCTGAACAACCAGGATCTATAGATACAATAGTTTTGAGGTGAAATTATGTATTATAATTTTTTAGAAAAAGAAAATGGATTTTATACAACAAGATGTGAAATAAACAAATTTGAACATACACCAAAGTTAGTTGGTATAAAATTAGTTAATCAAAAGGTTATTAAAGATTATGAATTTCCATCAATGGAAGATATTGTATCTGGAAAAATATTTACATCAATAGAAGAAATTTATGAAGATACATTAAATGTAGTTGATTTATCTGAACCAGATTGTGCTAAATGGATGATTGATGCAACATTCTCAGAAACATATAATAGAATAATGACAACACAAGCAAATAAAAATAAATTACTAATTTTGTCAGATACAAATGATGGATTTATACCAGGTGTTTTTGTTGAAGATTTAAAATTTAAATCAATGACAGGATCTGAAGTTGCTCAAAATAAAAATGCAATTTTAGTTACACCATATGGTAATGTGAATGTTCCAGTACCAGGTAAAAAAACAATAATATTTAAAAATATATTAGCCTGGTCTGGAATACCAAGAGCATTTATTAAACAATGGATTGGAACATTAGTTAAATTTAAACAATTATCTAAAAATTTAAAAGAAAGTGTATTATTTCCTATATCTGGTACAAGTAAAGAATATTTTTTTACAGGTCCATTATTTATAGAACATTATCCAGAAAAAAAGAGATTTGTAAATTTTGTTGATTTAAAAATATCAAGTGAATCACCACAAAAAATAAAAATAAATTATAGAGATATAAATGATTATACAAATGTATTAGGTTCTATTAATGTAAATTGTAAATCTGGTCAAAATGAATTCAAATTAAAAATTAGATCTTTAAAATTAGTACCATCGATGGTTGTTGAAATACAACCAAATGATTCCATAGCTGCATCATTGGATTACTATGATGTAAAAGTGAGATTATGATAGATGATATAATACTTGGATATAATATAATTGAAGAAGGTTCTGATTATGTAAAGGTTAAACCAAAAAATCCTAAATATAAGATAATTTCATATTCTGAAAAAACAATAGATAATAATATAAAAAAGAAATATTGTTATAAAATAAATGGTTTATTTAATGTATATTGTTATAAATATATACAAGGTAATCTATCTGGTTCTATATTACCAGTTGGTATAAGAAATGTAAATGTTGATGTTTCAAACCTAACTATGTCAGGTGAAGTATTTTGTAAAATAGAAAATAATTCAACAGAACATAAAAAAGGTACTTATACTATGGGTCTTATTAGACATTTTTTATTTGGATGTCCAACTGATGATAGTTATTATGATTGGGAAGATTTACCATTTGATATAGATGTTGATTATATTCATAAATTAGTTGAGGATACTACCTCAACATTATTATCAAATTATAAAAAGGAAAATCTATCAGTAAAAGATCATTCAGTATTAGAAAATATATCTGCAAATTGGTCTATAAGTGTTATTTCATTTGATTTCTTAAAAAATCTATTAACAATATTTTTAAATGGTAGTATATTAACTTCTAATGGATTTGATGTAAAAATATATTATGAATTTCCTCCTGGTGAAGAAAAGGTTATTGAAAAAAAGATTAATGTGAAACTATTATTACCTATTTATGGTAATATTAATGTTCAATGGTGATATTTATGGCTGGTTCTGTTATTGCAATTTTAGGTAAATTTATATCAAGAACTTTTGGATTTGATTATATTGGATATGAAAAGGAAAATGACTTAATAGTTTATAAATTTAAAACTTCAATAGTATCAAAGAATTTAGCAGAAGCAAAATCTAAGATATTATCAATATTAAATTTTCCACCTGATATACCAGTTGATATAGATATAGAAATAATAAAAGAGAGACCATTATTTAAGGATGCAATAGTAAGAGTTAAGGTTAAAGATAGTGGTATAGCACCACTTGTTGATTTATTAGCAAAGAAATATGGTAGAATAAGAAGTAGAAAATATAAAAGGTGATTAAATGATAAAAGATTTACCAAAAGAATTAATAAAAAGGAGAAAAGAAGCAAAAAAAGAAGGTAGAATACTATATGAAGAACCACTAGTAAAGGATGTTGTTGGTGAGAGATTAGAAAAAAGAGGAGGTTATACAAAAGCAATAGTTGATACAATGTATCTAATAGGAAAAGAAATTAGAAATAGAAAAGATATGACATCAACAATAACAAAATCTTCTGTTGGAACAATTGTTTCATTAGCAATTAGACAATTATTAAAAGATAGATTAGGATGATATTATGAATAAATATATAGAATTAACAAGACCACTAACAGCAATATTTCCATTTTTATGTTGTTTCTTTGTAGGTTTAGTAGGTATAATATTATTTAATTCTATAACATTAGATAAATTAATATTTGCATCAATTTCTCTTGCATTAACACAAATATTTGGACAGATAACAAATCAAATATCAGATCCACCAGAATTAGATAAAATTAATAATAAAATAAGACCAATAGTTAGAGGGGAAGTTTCTAAAAGTGAATCCTGGATATTATCAGTTATTATTTTTATTACTTCAATAATATTATCATCATATGTTTCATTTGAGTATTTAGTTTCAATAATATTATTATATGTAAGTATATATATGTATAATTTTGAACCTATTAGATTAAAGAAAAGATTTATTCTTAATAATTTAATATTAGCAATTTCAAGAGGATTTTTACCATTTTTATCAATATTTTATTTAATGTATGGTGAAATAAATAATATAATATTAATATTATCAATTGGTATATCAATTTGGGTATTTATATGGCAAACAACAAAAGATATACCAGATATTGTTGGTGATAAAAAATTTGGAATAAAAACAATACCTGTTGTATTAGGTATAGAAAAAACATATATATTTATGACTATTGGTAGTCTATTATTTATTTTATATTCAATAAAAATAAGTTATTTGTTCCTTTTATTTATACCACTCATAATTTATGGTATAAAAAACTTAGAAAAAGAATATAAGGAAAATACAATTGGATGGTTAGTATTTTATATTGGAATATTACTTTATTATATTATTTCAATATTAGTTCTCTTAAAATTTTTCTAATAGGTTTTTCTTCTAATCCTTTATTTATAACAAACTTTTTTAATTCTTCTATAAATTTTTCTGGTCCTAATATTTCAAATAATGAATTAAGTATATTTTGAGGATCATTAAAATAATTATATAATTTCTCTAAGTCTTCTTTTGTTAGTTTTTTGAAATCTATATCACTTTTCATTAATATATTTAATTTTTCAGATACCTCTTCTTTTTTCATATTCACACCTCTTTATATATTCCTCAAATACTTTTATCATATCTTTTGTAGTTGATATTATATCTAAATCATATTCTTCTGATACAATTTTTATCATTTTTAGAACACCAATAGCAAGAAATATAACAGAATCAAAATTATTCATACCTAAATCTAATTTTAACTTATATAATTCTTTCCAAGTATCCTCATTGACTGCTATTGTTTTTTTCATATTATCACTTATATTTTTATAATTTTATAGGTTAAATATATAATACTTTAAGTATATATAATTTTTTGTAAATAATATAGGTGATAATATGAAAATTTTAGATAGAATAAAAAAGAAGAAAGAAGAAGTAATGAATAAGAGAAAACCATTAAGAAGAATTAAAAATAAAATAAATGAAATTAAATCAAAACTCAAAATATAAATGGTGGTTATATGGTTTTAGAAAGAATAAAGAATAGACCAATAAGAAATATGATATCTGGTGGTATATTTCCAAATATAAGAGATAAAGTTGAAGAAGTCTCATTAAATCTAAGAGAAAGAATAACACCAAAGCCAAGATTAACAAGAGAATCAAATTATAGACAAAATATATATATTTCTCCACCAGTAAAACATATTTCAAGTGATGGTTTAATAAGAAATAATAATTATAAAATTAAAAAACCAAAAAGAGGTTTCTAAGGTGAAATAATGATACAATTAAAGAATGTTCTTCCAAAATTAAATCTACCAGAATCAACAATAGAAATTGCAGGAGTTACTACAAAGGGTTCAAATTTTACAGAAACAGAGAATAATGCATTAATAAATATGTTAGATAAATTATATTATGTAAATTCAATGCAATCAATTAAAAATAATATCGCTGAAAATTATGATATACTTGTAGATGTCATAAGAGCTGTAAAAACAAATACAAAACAACCATTTGAAGGAGTATTTGCAAAAGGTAATTCATTAACATTAAAACCATTACACGAAGAAGATTTTAATACAGTATTTGGTCAGACTACAGATAAAACATTTGAATATGATGTTGTAGATGGTACTGTATATGATTATATTGGAACAAGTGCTCAACCAGAAACAACTGTTGAAGAGGAAGCAATAATTATATTAGGATTTTTAGAAATGAATCCTGACCCAAAGATTTATAAAGTTAAATTTTCTAAAAATGGTGAAGATTACATACCACAATCATTAGAATTCAATGAAGTCGAAGAAGATCAATATGTTCCTCTTCCTGAACCATATGTAATATTACCTGAATCAACATATAATATAAAGGTTAAAGCTGATGAAACAGGTACTACATACTTAGTTCCTATTGGATTTAGGATTTTAATGGCTAAAGTTGCAGAAACATTATTCTAATATAATTTTATTTTTTAGGTGATAAAATGGAAATTATTTCATTATTAAAGAGAGGAGACAAAAGAAAAAGAAAAAATGATGAATATATTTCAACAACAAAAGTAGTAAATGGACCTTCATCTTATACAACTGGTGGTTTTGAAGTTGAAACTAAAGGTATAAGAAAAATAAAACATTCATTTGTAATAATAGAAAATGATAATACAACATATAAATTAGAAACTACAAATAATGGAAATAAAATAAAAATAAAAGTTAATGAAATATCATATGATTCATCATCATCTTCATTAGTTGTTAATGAAATACAAGATGGAACAGATTTATCAGGAAAGATATTTATAATAGTAGTATATGGCCTATAATGGTGATATATATGTTTGATATATCAAATAATAATATTAATTTTTTAAAAAGAAATGATGTAATAGAATTTATTTCTTCATCAACATCAGAATTTTCACCATATATAAAAAGTGGTGATAAATTTATTGTTGAAAGAAACATACCAATAAGATATTCATTACCGATTATTTTATCTGGTAATGATATAACTATGTTAGATTTTTCAAATGAACAATTAAAATTATATCCAACTTCAATAGATACAATTTATCAAATATTAATTTCATTTAAATCAGATAATAATTTTATATTACAACCAATGATTCCATCAGGTAAATATTTATATAGATTAGAAGAACCAACAATGTTTCCTTCAATAAATGATCCAAATAAGATAACTATTGGTGAAATAAAACCATATGATTCACCTTATCCAGATTATAAAATTGAATTAATAACATTAAAAGATTTTGAACCATTTATAATGAATGTTATAAATACAAATAGTGAAACAGATAAAATAACATTTGAATTTATAATTAATAAATTAAAAGTAAATAAGATAGATGAAAACATAACACCAAATAAAGTTGTTTATCATTATGATATGTATCAATGGTGATATTAATGATTACAAAATCTATAATAGCTTCAACAAATACTGATCCAATAATAACAACATTAGATGGTTCAAACATAATAATAAAGAAAATATATATATCAAATCAAGGTACAAATGATGTATCTATAAAATTTGTTGATAATTATACACCCATTCCATCTATGAATAATCAATCACCATCATTAACAACAGAAGAAAGATTAAATATAAAATCCAATCAATCAACAGATACATTTTTAGGTAGATTATATCTAAAATTCATTGGTGGTGTTTCAGTTGTTTCATCAGTTGATGACCATAATGTAAAAATATCAATAACATATGAGTGTGTCTAATATGTTAGATTTTCTTGAAAAAGTTTATGAAAGTAATAAATATAGATTAAGAATATATAATTGTGATAATTGGATACCATTAAAAAGAAACAAATCAACAGAAATATTTAATCCATCATCATCTGGTATAATTCTATTAATTAATGGAATATTTTCATCACCAAATGTTAATTGTTCTATTTATTTAGATAAACAAAAAGTTATTGGAACACCAAAAAGATTAGAAGAAACAGGTCTAATAGGATATAATTCATCAACATTTTGGTTATCAGAATTCGATGATTTAAATAAAAGATATTCAGTATTATATACACCAAATCCACCAATGAGATTTGATGATAAAACAAAAATTATTATTTCATCTCCTCCTGATGAAGATATTATGTATATATATTCAATAGTTATATTAGAGAAGGTGATTAAATGACATTAACAATAACATCAGCTTATATTAATGGACAACCTCCTAACAGTTATATATATTATGATGAAAATAATAATTCATTTCCTCTTACATTTACATATAGATTTACAGATCCAGAATGTGGGAATGGTGTTGTAGCTTGTGAATCAACGGCAAGAGCATACTCTATAGTAAATGGTCAAACTTATGAAGTAATGAATGAAACAAGGGTTATAGGTTGTAATGAATCAACAACAATCAATAAAACCGTTACAGTACTAGAAGATTGTAGTCTTTATCTTAGTGTAGGTAGAGATACTGATGATCAAGGGTATATAGAAGAAGATAGAGCTGGTCCTTGGTATTTTACAAGAAGGCAACCTCAACCACAACCTCAACCTCAACCTCAGCCTCAGCCTGAACCACAACCTCAACCACAACCTCAGCCTGAACCACAACCTCAACCACAACCTCAGCCTGAACCACAACCTCAGCCTGGAAATAATAATAAACTAACTTGTAATATTACATTAAAGAAAAATATACCATTCTTTTCTGTTCATATAACTGCTATTTCCAAAGATGTATATGATGAAGAATATAAAGAAGGAAAAAAAAGGATACCATCAAAAGTACTTTCATTTCCAGTAAGAGAATATGATAAGGTTCAAGTTTATACAAGAAGATTATTTGATTCACATTCAAAAACAGTATCTGCATTACCTGGAAAAAAATATGATATAAGAGGTAAAAAATACTTAGTTGAAGTATCCTTTTCTGAAGATTAATTTTGGGGATTGATAATATGAAAATAATAAAAGGTGGTATAGATTATACATTATTAAAATCAACAATAAAAACAACAAAAAAACTAATAGATAATGAAACAATCTTATCTGGATCATCAAAGGATATAATAATAGATGTAAAAGATAAATCTAATGGATTATTAACGACAAAGATTAATTACAATAATTCAACACCTGTTGGTTCAACAATTAGAATATTTACAAGTCCAGATGGAGAAAATTTTGATAATATACCATATTTATCTAAAAATCTCTCAAATTCATCAGAAAATATACAAGAATCATTTAAAGTTTCATTAGATAGTAATTACATAAAAATTAGTATAATAAATAACGAAACATCAAATATAAATATTTCAATGTGGGTGACTATGTGGTGATGGTATGGATTATTTTATATTATCTCTTGTCATAAATATTATTTTATTTATTGTTTCATTGTTTTTCTATGATAGATATAAGAAATTCAAAGAATTATTATCTAATATTATAGATTTGTTAGAAATGATAAATGAATCATTAGAAGATAATAAAATAAATCAGAATGAATTAAAAGAGATAATTAAAAGATTAAAAACAATAATATGAAAATTTAGGTGATATATATGGTTAGTTTTGATGGTGTATCAATATTTGAACAACATCCACCAACAGCTTCAGCTGTTGTTTGGAAAGGTGATGATGAATATATATGGGCAGCTAAATATAACGAAAAATATAATAAGTGGGATAGGATATCAAAGGGAGAATCAGGTATCGATGATGCTGAGGTCATAAACAAAGCATTAGAGTATATTGATGATGGGTTACCACACTTTAAAACATTAAAAATATCAGGATATTATGAAATCAATGATACTATAAAAGTTCCAAGTTATGTTATATTAGACTTATATGATTCATATATAAAATTAGCAGACAATACACAAAAACCAATGATAATAAACTCAAACATATTTACAATACACGACCCAACTTCTATAGATTATGAAAATAAATATATTGAGATACACGGTGGTGTTTTAGATGGAAATAAAGATGAGCAACAAAATATAATACAAAATGGTAACCCAGCATTTAGGAATCCTATTATACTATTCAATAGGTCATACAGGATTGTTGTAAAAGACGCTATAATAAAAAATGGTCAAAATGATGGAATAGTATTGCTAAATTTCTATGAACAAAATGGTAGCAAACAGCCTTCATACCAATTGCAAACAAGTGACTCAGTAATACATAATTGTAGAATAGACAATTGTGGAACATATGTAACATATGAAAAGGGCATACACTTCAATTCTATATCAAATACAATTATTTCAAATTGTATGATATCTAATATATCAGCACAAGCTGTCCATACTTTTGCATCTAAACACATATTAATAGAAAACTCAAAAGCAACATTATGTAAGGATGGTGGGTTCTGGGTAAGTTATGGAACATCATTCTCTGTAATTTCAAATTGTGTTGTTGAAGGGTGTGATAATACTTCAATAGGTATCTCCCCAGCAAGGTGTGCAGATAGTTATCCAATATCACAGTATGTTAATAGGTTCAATAATATTGCAATAGGAAATGTAATAGATGGAGGGAATACAGGTATTACAGCAAGATATAGCAATTGCCATATTATTGGTAATGTGATATACAACCCTGGATCTAAAGGAATTTATATTTGGGGAGATGATAAAGATGTTTCAAATATTTTAATATCTAATAACTTAATAATAGGTTCTGGGGACTCAACGATAGAAGTATCCACAGAAAGCAACAATTTCCACAATATAAAAATAGAAAATAATGAAATAATTGATTCAGGAAATAGAGGAATAAAGATTACAGTTATAAATGATACTAACTACTACATAGAAAATTTAGAAATAAAAAATAACTTAATAATTAGACCGTCAGCAAATGGTATTGATGTAGTATATAATGTAAAGAACTGTTGTATAATTGGCAATACGGTTGTAAATCCAGGTTCAATATGTATTGGGAGTTATTTAGAGAGCGGGTATTATCAACACTTAATAGTAAAAGATAATTGGGTAGATCCAAACATATCAATAAGTAATAGAATATCAATATCATCACTGGCTGATGCAATAATTACAAGTAACTATAACTATACAACCGAAAATCACGGAACAGCCACAATTAACGCAGATGGATCAACAACATCATTTACAATACCACATAGATTAGTATCTACACCAAACTATGTCAATGTTATCCCAAAAGGTTCTTCACCTAAACCAGACAGCATAGATGATGATTCAACAAATATAACACTTACATTCTCAACAGCCCCAGCTTCAGGAACTTATTACTACTGGTGGGAAGCAAGGGTTTAATTTATAATTTTTGTGCATGGTGAAAATATGAATGAGTTTTTTGGTTCAATAATAGTTCCCCCACCAATTTGGTCTGAAAAGGAGAAAAAGAATGATTCAAATGAAAGAAGTAGTGAGGATACATTATCATCAGAGTTTAAAATAATGCTTAAAAAGATTGATGAGATATTAGATGCATTATATGATGTTAGTTTTTCAGTTGAAGGTTGGGAGTTATATACAAGTATATTTGAATCTACATCTATTCATAAGAATAATCTTGTTAATCTTATCAAGTTTTAGAATGAATATGGGGTTTTGTTCTATGTGTATGCAGTAACAAACTTTCCATATATAACATTTATTATTAAATAATGTATAAATATTTTGAAATACTATAAATAATAGGAGATGGATCATCTACAACATTTACAGTATTAACATCTCATCTATTATATTTAGATGATTTATCAAAGATATCAATAATAGCCACAACATCAAAACCTTGTCAATTATCATATGATCTAGTAACTGATGATTATGTTGAAGATTTCAAAGCCTCTATAAAATTTACACTTACATTCCCAACAGCTCCAGCATCAGGAGAAATTATATATCCAAGTTGGAATGCTAATGTAATTATGTAGGTGTTTATATGGATAACAATGGTATAAAAGATGAATTAGTTAGACAAATTATATCATTAAAAGAAGATATTGGTTCTCTAAGAACTGATATTAAAAATATAAAAGAGGAGATAGAATCAATACAAGAAAAGGT
>Ga0256840_1001607_pt1 | contig 20969 bp, 19 predicted proteins | sample 355202metaG_FD_185969 | JGI IMG/M metagenome (GOLD analysis project Ga0256840, IMG submission 185969) | Hydrothermal vent microbial communities from Mid Atlantic Ridge, Atlantic Ocean - 355-202 | ecosystem: Environmental > Aquatic > Marine > Hydrothermal vents | place: Atlantic Ocean: Mid...
ATGAAGTCAATAAATTTAATTACAAGGAATTAAAAGACGTTTTTGATTTATGTATTAGCTGTAAAGCTTGTGCAAGTGAATGCCCCAGTAATGTAGATGTAGCAATACTTAAAGCAGAATTTTTACATCAATATTACAAAGATAATAAACCTAGTTTTAGAGATAAACTATTTGGCATTAATGGAAGTAAGTATGCCAAAATGGCTCGCTTCTCCCCTACACTTTCAAATTTTATAGCAAACAGAAAGTTAACCAAGCAATTTTTGGGAATAGCTACAAAACGCAGCATTCCAAAATACACAAAACAAACATTTCGCAGTTGGCTTAAAAAACAGATATCAAACGAAAAACAAACAAAAAAATCAATTTATCTTTTTATAGATGAATTTACTAATATTTATGACGTACAAGTAGGTATTGATACTTATAATTTATTAAAAAAACTAAATTATAACATAGTAATAACAGAGCATGAAGAAAGTGGGCGATCGCAAATATCCAAAGGTTTTTTAACAGAAGCAAAAAAAATAGTCAATAAAAATATTAGTGTTTTTAAAGATAAAGTTACAGCAGAAATTCCGTTAATTGGTATAGAACCATCAACAATACTAACATTTAGAGATGAATACTTACGTTTAGCCAATGAAACTAATGATGCAATACAACTTGCAAAAAACACATTTACTATTGAGGAATTTATCGCTTCTGAAATAGAAAATGGAAATATTAAAAATTCTCAGTTTACAAGCAAGCCAAAGACAATTAAAATACACACACATTGCCACCAAAAATCATTATCAACATCACAAGCAACGTTTACAATGCTTAATATACCAAAAAACTATAATGTAACATTGCTAAATACTGGTTGCTGCGGTATGGCAGGATCTTTTGGTTACGAAAAAGAACACTATGATATAAGCATGCAAATTGGAGAAGATTCTATTTTTCCAAAAATAAGAAATACTGCTATTAATGTAGAATTGGCAGTTGCAGGAACTAGTTGCAGACATCAAATTTTAGATGGAACAGCACGAAAAACCAAACATCCTGTTAGTATATTACTTAAAGCTTTAATTTAGTACTTAATCACTTTTCTGGTAGTTGTTGTACCATTTCCAAAAACTACTCTTACATTATAAATACCTGCTGACAAGTGAGATATATCCACTTTACTAGTTGTCGTTTTATATACTTCTTGCCCTAATTCATTAATCAGAACAACTTTTTCTAATACATTATTACCTAATTTAATTATAAAACTATGCTGTATTGGATTTGGATAAATTGCAATACCATCTAATAAAAAATCATTTACTAAAGCTGTGGTATCATATTCATAAGCACCAACATCAATAGTAGTACCTGAGGGTCTTGCCACAAAAGTAGTAGGATGTATATAATGCATATCTGGAGTAAGTGAGTTTCCATTAACCGAACTTACAGCCGTCCCTACATTTATTGCTGGTGAGTTTGCATTTAGATGGTAATCATAATTTGCCTCATCAACGAAGTCTATATTACTTATTGTAGTATCCACAATATTGTTTAACATTGTAGTAGTAGTTCCATTAATTAAATTTCCAATCCCAGTAAATATATTATTCGTAATGTTTGCAATTGTAGTTCCATTTTGAATTTGTACAAAATTACAAGTACCTCTTTTATTAACCAGTGTGTTATTTATTACATACAATTCATTATTAGTATTTGACAAACCTTCTAAACCGTAACCAACTAAGTTATTATTTTCAGCATTAGGACCTTGCATTAACAAGTTTCCCATAACAATTGAAAACCCACCATTTGGTAAATCAATTAACCTACTAGATCTACCAGTCTGCTCATCCATAATTCTATTATACATAATATAATTTTCATTTGCTCTAGATTTTAGGTTGTGACCAATATTTGCATGATGCGAATAATTATAACGAAACGTTAACTTGTTTACATGGCCTATATATAAGTTATGAGTAAAACCACTACCAAAACCATTATGATTAAATTCCGAATGCTCTATCAAAATATCACCAACATTAGAATTATTTGTCAAAATTCCATTTTCATTATCATGAAAATAACAATTTCTAACAGTTAAGCCATTACCATCTAACCTAATTCCTGCACCATTATGATCAGGTACCGCAGCACCCGAAAATTCAATATTTTCTACTGTAATATTATCTCCCGATAAAACCCAAATACCTTTTCCAAAAATATATTGCCCATTTGCAACTAAATGAGGCTTACCACCTATTCCTCTTATTATTAAATTGTCTTTATTCCATACTGCTAAAGCAGCATTACCAGTATAGGTTTCTGCATCAATTTCAATTATATCACCATTTTGCACAATGTTTGCATTATAGAGTGCTCGTGGAGATACATAAGTTCTTGTAGAGCCAATATGGTAGGTAGTTGCATATCCAACTAAGGTTATAAACATCAAAAATAATTGTATATATTTTTTCATTTTAGTAAGTTTTAGTTGTTAATATTTAATGATTTTTTTGACGATTTTTTTTCCGCTTTCAGTACTAATTTCAACAAAATACATTCCTGAATTCAAATTTGAAACATTAATGTTTTTTGCAGTTGATTCCATCAATTTCTGTCCTAATTCATCATAAATAAGCACATTTTTCAATACGCTATTAGCTATATCAATTGTAAGTAATTCTTTTACAGGGTTAGGAAATAGGTTTACTTTAATTAAATTTACATTCTCTACAGAAAGTGTACTATTACTTTTACTAGCTTGCATGGTATTTCCGTAACACCCCATGTTTATTCTACTACCATTATTAATTGGTTCTAAATTAAACGCATCGTTTGGATCTCCACTATCTATTGCATGACTATTTTCGTTATCAATTATCCAATTAAAATCCTCCCAATGCCCATAAGTTGATTTTAAATGAAAATCATCACCAACAGCATCTACAAAAAGCGGATTAATATTAATATTACCTACCCCAGTATTTAAGTAAGATGGCAATTGAAAACAGGAATATGATATATCTAAAGTACCTCCAGAATGAACATAAAAATTATCGTTACGTAGCAAAGTATCTGTATTATTGCTCAAATTTGGATCCCAAATAATACTATTTTTAATAGTTACAAATGAGCCATCTATTTGAAAAGATGATTCTCCAAAAAAAGTACTATTTGTTATTTCAACAACAGATGCACTCTCAGGGCCATTATAATCATCAATAAGTAACTGCGAACCTTGTGGGCAAATATTATTATAAAACAATTCATTCTCCAAATAGGCTACACATCCCTCATCTATTATCATAGCACCTCCAGAGCCTGAAGAATAATTCTCTGTCCAAATATTATTATTAAAACGAATTACTTTATGATCGTAATTATAAGCAAGAACTCCACCACCCCAACCATATCCTAAACTTTCTCCAATTCTGTTTCTACTAATTATATTATTTGATACTAATCCAGTTCCATGCATTGTTACACCGCCGCCATGATCACCGTGACCTATATTATCTTCAATAATATTGGCATCAAGTATAAAATTATCTATTCCACTTATAGCTAATCCACCTCCACGCCCAGCATTATTGTTTCTAATAATATTATTTTGTATAAATATATTACTTCCAATTAATTTTAATCCACCACCTTTAAAGTTTACATCTGTTTCTATTCCATTACTTTCTATAATATTGTTAGAAATTGTAATATTATCACTCACTATTGGCCAAAGAATATCATTCATTTCAATACCTCTACGGCCATTTTTTATAATAAATCCATCAATAGTAACATTAGTACAACTCGTTAACATAAGTGCTACTGTATTTGTGTTGATACTAGTTATTATTGTTATGTATTGCTCTGTGTTTTGTGTTGTGAAATCATCACTAAAACCACCTTTTAATATAATGCTTTTCTGATTTATTATTAATGACTCGTTAAATGTACCTGCTGCTACTTTTATAATATCACCATCAATTGCATTATCAATTGCTACTTGTATACTAGAACCATTAGCTACCGTAATAATTGTGGCAGCTGAAATCGAATCCAATTTTAATACGAAAATAAATACTAAAATATAAGTTAATACTTTCATACTACTATCTTTTAATTATCTTTTTAATGACTGTTTTTCCATTCTCAGTAAAAATTTTTGTAAAATAAATACCTGCTGACAAATTTGAAACATTCACTTTATTTGTTTTTATTTCTGTTACTTCTTGTCCTAGGTTATTATAGATAATTCCTTTTTCGAAAGTGTCATTATTTATATGGATTGTAAATGTGTTTTCAGTAGGATTTGGATATATTGTTATACTAGTATCAAATTCATCTGAATCCGTAGTCAAAACATTTTTATATTCAAATGCACCTATATCAAAAGCGGAACCAGTCATTACTCGTGCTATACCACTTGCAGGGTTTTTATACTCCATTGTTGGTAAGTGTTCTGTTGGTACTATCCCAACCATTGATGTTCCTACATCTATACATTGTGATGTGTCAATTAATTCAAAATCTTTAGTAACAGTATCAATAAATTCGGGATTTGTTCCTAAAATAGGATTTGTAGTATAAATAACATTTGCTGATGCTTGATAGCCTAATTCAACATAATCATTTTGCAACCAATTATTAGTATGAAAGTTTATCGCTCCACCATCACGCATTAAACGTAACTCTGTAGTTCCATTTTTATGAATAATATTATTATACATTACGGCAGTTCCTTCTTGCGTTGTGGAATCGTTATCATCTGGAATATCAAATAGATTTACGTACCAATAATTATTCTGATTCCCAACAATATAAACTGTATTATTATAAAAATTTAAATTTCCACGTTTTGCATGAGTAGATTGATTATCAAATCCAAAATGAATCATACTAGAAGCAGCTGGATCTTGAGTGATGTCATTTATTAGTAAATTTCCATAAATATATACATTATCATAATCAGGCTCTTGTGTTAATACATTACATCCTTCTTCACATTCTACTAGATCTATAGTTCTTGAAGATGTTTCTATCTGGTTATATCTAATTACCGTACCTGACGAACGATCTTTTAACGATGAGCCTAAACAACCTGGAATTAAACTTCCGATTTTATTATATTGAATAATTGTTCCTGCTGCTTGCGAATAAATATTATGATGGTGATCATCTCCTACATTTCCATTTGCCCAAATTTCATTATATTCAATTAATAGGTCTCGTGATATTTGCCCTTCATCACCATTTGTATTGGTAAAAATACCTTGTGAATTATGATGGATTTTACAATGCCTTATCGTTAGGTTTTCACAAACAATTGCACAAATTGCAGTACCAAATGAGCTATAATTTCTTGTATTACCAAACTGATCGGTAAAAGTATGTTCCGGTTTTGTACCAGTAAATTCTAAATATTCAAAAATAATATGCTTGGGCTTGTAATTATCCCACGAATCATTTGAACCTCTATAAATTAAGAACATAGATAAGTTTTCAGTCCATTGTGCACTAAAATAACCATTAAACTGAGAATCTGTAATAGCATTTTCAGCAGTTAATATTGGTAAATCGCCACTTGAATTTGGTATTCCACGTATAATAATTGGGTTATCTGCCGTTCCTTGTGCTCTTAAAAACACTTTTGTTGGGTAAGGTGTACTACGCCAATGTATTTGTACAATATCTCCAGCTGTTAAACTAATCCAAGGCACTGTTCCTAATTCGGTATAAGTTTGTCCAGGACCAACATTATAAGTTGTAGCATAAACACTTTGAACTATAAAAAAATAAAAAATGAAATAAGTAGCTTTTTTCATGGGATTGATATTAAATAGTGGATATTAGTTATCTATATTTTTTAAAGTTAAAAATTTAATCTAAAGGAATTCTAAAGCCTTAAGGAATCTAATCTCTATAAGGTCAAATAACAACAATGATTAATAATGTATGTTTGTTAATTCTTGTTTTAGTATAACAAAAAAAAATTGTATTTTTGGTACATGATTAAGCTATATGAAAATGACAAAATAGTAATTCAATAATTAAACTAAATTTATGTTAAAAGCTGGTGTTTTAGGTGCAGGTCATCTAGGAAAAATTCATTTAAAACTATTAAAACAATCTACTAAATACGAGCTAGTTGGTTTTTATGATGCTAATGAAGAAAATGGAAAAAAAGTTGCTGCTGAATTTGGGTATAAATACTTTGATTCTGTTTCAAGTTTAATTGAAGCAGTAGATGTTGTTGATATTGTTACACCAACATTATCTCACTTTGAGTGTGCTAAAGAAGCTATTACTAAAGGAAAGCATGTTTTTATTGAAAAACCAATAACAAAAACAGTAAGTGAGGCTGAATCTATTAAAGTATTAGCTGACAAACACCATGTAAAAGGTCAAGTAGGTCATGTAGAGCGTTTTAATCCTGCATTTATAGCTGTAAAGGATTTAATTGATAGCCCTATGTTTATAGAAACACACCGTTTAGCTGAATTTAATCCTAGAGGAACTGATGTTCCTGTTGTATTAGATTTAATGATACATGATATTGATATTATTTTAAGTGTTGTTAATTCTCCAGTAAAAAATATTCATGCAAGTGGTGTTTCTGTAATTAGTGAAACTCCAGACATTGCTAATGCTCGTATTGAGTTTGAAAATGGTTGTGTAGCAAACTTAACTGCCAGTAGAATTTCAATGAAAAATATGCGTAAATCACGATTTTTTCAAAAAGATGCTTATATATCAGTTGACTTTTTAGAAAAAAAGAGCGAAGTAGTAAAAATGAAAGATGTACCAGAAAACCCTGATGAGTTTGCTATGATTTTACAAAATGCTGAAGGTGTAAAAAAACAAATTTACTTTGAGAATCCAACTATTGAAAACAATAATGCCATATTAGATGAATTAGAAACTTTTGCAGATGCAATAATTAATAATACCACACCTATTGTTACTCTAGAACATGGTACTAATGCACTTAAAGTAGCACAACAAATTATTGATTGCTTCTAATTTAATTAAGACATTATGAAATTAAAACTGAGCCTATTTATTAACTCATGTAATTCTAAAAAAGAGCAGCGTATAAATCCATTATTAGGCTCATGGAAAATGCAAAAAATAAAATACATTTATAAGGATACAATCTATGTTGGCAACCCAATAAACTACGGTACATTTATATACACAAAAAAACGATATTGCATATTATACAATCCGTGGACTACTGAACGAAAAGCATTTGATACACTATCAAAACTAATGGGTAAAGAAATAAAAGCAGCATTCCAAACCATTGTATTTAACTCTGGTCAATATACATTTACGGATTCAACAATTACGACTACTGCAGATATTGCAAAAGCACCTAGTTTTGAAGGAGGAAAACGATTTTACAACTATAACATTAATAACGATACATAACAAATAACCATGTTTGATGAAACTTATCCAGATGAAAAAAACCTAAATGGTATGGTAAATTAAATGTGGCATTTTATTTAACAAAAGAATAATATAACCAAATTATGAAAAATATAGCAGTGATAGGTGCAGGAACAATGGGGAACGGAATTGCCCATGTATTTGCTCAAAATGGATATAAAGTAAACTTAATTGACATATCGCAAGATTCAATCGATAAAGGTATTACCACCATTACAAAAAATTTAGATAGACTAATTGCAAAAGAAAGAATTACGGCTATTATTAAAAGTGATACTTTAAGCAATATTAGCACCTTTACTAGTACTAAAGATGGTGTTTCTAATGCCGACTTAGTTGTTGAAGCTGCTACTGAAAACGAAAGCCTTAAATTAAAAATATTCAAATTGATTGATGAATTTGCTCCCAAAAATGCAATTTTGGCAACAAATACTTCTTCCATTTCCATTACAAAAATAGCAAGTGTTACTAACCGACCAGAGCAAGTAATTGGAATGCACTTTATGAATCCTGTACCGATTATGAAATTGGTAGAAATTATTAGAGGTTACTCTACTAGTGATGATGTTACTAAAACTATTATGGAAGTTTCTGCTAAACTGAATAAAATTCCGTTAGAAGTGAATGATTATCCTGGCTTTGTAGCAAACCGAATACTTATGCCTATGATTAATGAAGCTATTGAAACTTTATACAATGGCGTAGCTGGTGTTTATGAAATTGATAATGTTATGAAATTAGGGATGGGACACCCTATGGGACCTTTACAATTAGCTGATTTTATTGGTTTAGATGTTTGTTTATCTATATTAAATGTAATGTACGATGGTTTTAAAAATCCAAAATATGCACCATGCCCATTATTGGTAAATATGGTACAAGCTGGTAAACTTGGCGCTAAATCTGGCGAAGGTTTTTATGATTATTCAGAAAGTAGAAAAGCCGAAAAAGTGGCAAAACAATTTTTATAATTCTTTAAAATAAGATTATTTTTTTTTAAGATTTAAAAGACTTTATTTTCAAAAAAATAGATAAAAAAATCCATCAATAGTTAACTATTGATGGATTTTTATTTTGTAAGTTATATAAACTAACTATTAGCTGCTTTCTCTGCTGCCTTAGCTTCTTTCTTTAATTGTCTGTTTTCTTTAAAATTTCCAAATAACCAATATGGCACTACAAAAGTAAGTACAAATATTAATAACCAAAATCCCATTGTAAAAATGGTTAAGAAAATTAAAAACCCTACAAATTGTGCTATGTCCATATTATTTTGTGTTTAAATTTTAAATACGCAACAAAAGTAATACCTTTTTTTTTAATTTCTAAACTTTTTTTTGAGTTTATTAACAATTTATTTAACATTATTTCATTAAATATAATCAAGTTTTGATAAATAGTCTTTTTATACTAAATTAGCATTATCTTAATTAAAAGAGTATTTAATGAAAATAAAAGTTTTTATTAGCAAAGGAAGTGTTGCAACAATACAACAAAGAGAATTTATTGATGGTGTTTTAGATACACTTAAAACAGTTGGTCTATCGCCAAGAGTTATGAATGAAAACGAATGGTCTCACGAGCAACCTTTACAAGCTATAAAAAAAGTTATTAAAGAATGTAAAGGAGCTGTAATAATAGCCTTTTCTCGAACAATTTTTAAAGAAGGTATTGAACTTAGGGATGGAGGTAATAGAGAACTAAAAGAAATAGCTTTGCCAACGCCATGGAACCATATTGAAGCAGCAATGGCTTACTCTTTTGATTTACCTCTTTTAGTTGTTGCTGAAAATGGTTTAAAACCAGAAGGGTTAATTGAGCAAGATTACGATTGGAGTGTTTACTGGACTGATTTAAACTCTCAAACTGTAAAATCAGATAAATTCAAAGGTTTTTTATTAAGTTGGAAAAGATCTGTAGAAAATTTTAATACAAACGAAAAAAAGAATGTAATTGAACCTGAAAAACTTAAAGTTGGCGAACTAATAAAATCATTAACAGTAGTACAAGCTTGGAAAATAGCAGTCGCGCTGATAGCATTTTTATCAACTATTATTTTTATTGCATTCAAAGCAGGTAGTGGGAAATTTCCATGGCAATAAATTAATTAATTCTTCATCAAAACTACATTACTATTCAATATACATTTTGTAAATTTGTAGAACAAACAAAAACAAACATAATCATGTCATATAGAATAGAAAAAGATACGATGGGAGAAGTTAAAGTTCCTTCTGATAAGTATTGGGGTGCACAAACGGAACGTTCTCGTAACAATTTTAAAATTGGACCAAGTGCAACCATGCCTTTAGAAGTTGTTTATGGCTTTGCCTACTTAAAAAAGGCTGCTGCTTATACCAATTGCGAATTAGGAGTTTTACCAGAAGATAAACGTGATTTAATTGCACAGGTTTGTGATGAAATTTTAGATGGCAAGCATGACAATCAGTTTCCATTAGTTATTTGGCAAACAGGTTCTGGCACACAAAGTAATATGAATGTGAATGAGGTAATTGCCAACAGAGCTCAAGAAATTGCTGGTAGAATTATTGGTAAAGATGAAAAAATTATTCAACCAAACGATGATGTAAACAAGTCACAATCGTCCAATGACACATTTCCTACAGGAATGCATATTGCTGCATATAAAGTAGTTATTGAAAATACAATTCCGAATATTACTATTTTACGTGATACTTTAGATAAGAAAGCAAAAAAATTTAATACCGTAGTAAAAATTGGTCGTACACATTTAATGGATGCAACTCCATTAACTGTTGGTCAAGAATTTTCTGGTTATGTTTCTCAATTAGATCATGGGTTAAAAGCTTTAAAAAATACGCTAGTACATTTATCTGAATTAGCTTTAGGCGGTACTGCGGTTGGTACTGGATTAAATACTCCTAAAGGTTATGATGTATTAGTAGCAAAATATATTGCAAATTTTACTGGATTTCCGTTTATCACTGCTAAAAATAAATTTGAAGCTTTGGCTGCTCATGATGCTATTGTGGAATCACATGGTGCCTTAAAAATGTTAGCTGTTTCTTTAAATAAAATAGCGCATGACATTAGAATGTTAGCTTCTGGACCTCGTAGCGGAATTGGAGAATTAAGTCTTCCAGCAAATGAGCCTGGCTCATCTATTATGCCTGGGAAAGTAAACCCAACACAAGCCGAAGCTTTAACAATGGTTTGTGCACAGGTTATGGGTAATGATACTGCTATTACTGTTGGTGGTATGCAAGGGCATTTTGAATTAAATGTTTTTAAACCTATGATGGCTGCAAACTTTTTACAATCGGCACGTTTATTAGGCGATGCTTGTTTGTCATTTAGTAACAATGCAATTGATGGGCTTGAAGTAAACCAAGCTAGAATTACTGAATTATTAAATAATTCGCTAATGTTGGTTACTGCTTTAAACACCAAAATTGGTTATTATAAAGCTGCTGAAATTGCGAATACTGCTCATGAAAATGGGACTACTTTGCGTATAGAGGCTGTACGATTAGGTTACGTTACCGAAGAACAATATGATGAGTGGGTTAAACCTGAAGACATGATTGGTAGTTTGTAGTTTTTTTTAGACTTTTAGACTTTTAGACTTTTAGACTTTTAGACTTTTAGACTTTTAGACTTTTAGACTTTTAGACTTTTAGACTTTTAGAAATTAATAAAATTTCTCGGTTAATCCTATATTAAACATAAATAACAATTTTGAAATCACAAATTTTAAATAATTTTCTGGAATTTGTGATTTTTTAATTATAAACTATTTGTAATTTATTTTTTTGTTTTTTGGAATTTATTTACTTTTGATAAAAAGTAAATCCATGTGTAACAACTTTAATAAAAAATTCATAGACGAAGCAGCAAAAGCAATGGAAGAAAATAATTTAGAACTAGTACCATCTCAAGACTTTGATACTAAAAACCATCAATATTTTATGTCTGAAGCAGTTAATGCTGCTATTAAAGGAATGACTGCCAATGAAGGAGGCCCTTTTGGCTGTGTAATTGTAAAAGATGGCAAAATAATTGGTAGAGGGAATAATAAAGTAACTTCTACTAATGACCCTACTGCACATGCTGAGGTTACTGCAATACGCGATGCTTGCAAAAATTTAAATTCTTTTCAGTTAGACGATTGTATTATTTATACAAGTTGTGAGCCTTGCCCTATGTGTTTAGGTGCTATTTATTGGGCTAGACCAAAAATGGTCTATTACGGTTCTAACCAAGAGGATGCTGCTAATATTGGTTTTGACGATCAATTTATTTATGATGAAATTCCATTGCCTTACGAAAAAAGAAGTATTCCTTTTGAACAATGTGAACGTGAAGTTGCGTTAAAACCTTTTCAGCTTTGGAGCTCTAAAGAAGATAAAACAGAATATTAATTACGTGTTATATTTTTTTACGGAACAAGACTCTACTCATTATAATGCACATATTTCTCTAAATTAGAATCCTCACAAATAAAAGATAAATTATTGTTGTAAATCCCTTTATATTCCGAGTAAACAGCACTACAATTACTCTCATTATAATGATTAATAATTACTAATTTACCTGCATCCAAAAAGCTTTGTGCACCACTAGCTTCCCACCAATTCTTTTCGTTGTTATAAGATTCGTATAGAACACCATCAAAATTAATAGTATCTTCAGTCATATTTTTTGCCATACACTTCATGCCTTTTTCATGCACATAAGCACATAGTGCATTAAAATAAGTTATTCCCTCTTGTTTAGTAACTTGGTAACCATATTGTGCACGTAAAGAATCGTCATAAATCCAATCCATATTATCAAATTCTACCCAATCACAGCCCCAATTTGCCATTTTATCAATTCGTGCTTTCATAACATTTATAATCCCAGTTGTAGTAGAGTTTACAAAATACTCACCTGCCCATTGCCCCCAAACAGTAGAAACCAAATAAGGCTGTAAATCAGAATAATCAGCACGCCAATCTTCGCCAGTACCAATACTTATATAACCGCCAACTTCATTGCCTTTTGCTTTTATTTGGGTAATATAATTTGCTGTGTTATTTTGAAAAGGGTCAATTAACACATAAGCATTTTTTGCATTAGCTATAATATCTACAATTTTATCTGCTTCAAAATTTTCTTGATATGCTTGATTATATATAGGTTTTGCTTTACTAATTAATGGCGTTTGATTTTCATCATCTTTACAAGAGATAAAAAATGCAATTAATACTATAACCAAAGTTGATTTAACAAATAAATTCATTTTTTCTAATTTCTTTTACAAACGTAAATAAAAACAAAAAATTGTTCTAATAAAAAAGGGAGGTATATTTTAAAATATATCTCCCTTTTTTATTTAACTCGTAAATTATTAGTTTGCATCTAAATAATCTGGAACATTATCACCATCCGAATCTTTAGCATCATCAGGATTTCCGTCACCATTTGGATCTGAATTTTCACTTTTTGTAGCAATACCATCACCATCATCATCACTATCTAAATAATCTGGATTATTGTCTCCATCTGTATCTATTGAATCATCTGGGTTTCCATCTCCATTTACATCTGCATTCTCATATTTTGTAGCAATTCCATCATTATCATCATCAAAATCAATAAAGTTTGGTTTTGTATCTGCATCAAAGTCATCATTATTAACTTCTCCATCTCCATCTGTATCTTCATAGAACGATAAAACGCCATCTCTATCAATATCTGTTCTCTTTACCGATGCAGCTTCCACATGAAATATTAATGGAGAGTTTGCTGGTATGGCAACCGTTGGTGTATTTGCATATCCTAAGCCAGATGGAATAAATATTACGCCTTTTCCTGTTCCACTAAATGCTAATGGCTGACCTTCTACTGAAATATTATTTCCAGATTTAAAATATGGCATCCCGTAACTCCAACCTGGTATTACACCTCCATATAAATTTGCCCAAAAACCATTAGAACTATTACTATCAAAAACTGTTTTATCCGTATCAAATAACATTCCTTTATAATTAACCAAAACAGAATCAACTCGTATTGGACTTATATTAACACCTTCTGGATTATCTTTTAAAATATACATCTTAAAACCAATATTTGCATAAGTAACATCTTTTTCAATTACATTATCCATTATTGGAGTTTCTCCATTAGCTATGACTGCAATAACGCCAAAATGTTCTCCTGCAGCAGGTGGTGTATAAAAATGTGTTTCTAAATAATCCTTTATTTTTACATCATCACGTAATGATTGTGCTGCAAAATTAAATGGTTCAGGTGTTGGCTCATCTTTTTTACAAGAAAAAATTATTACAAAACTTATAATTGCTAATATTAAATACTTTGTTTTCATTGGATAAATACTTCTATATTTTAGGTCGCAATTTACAGTAATTATTTTAAATTACTCAAAAGCTTAAATATTTTAACTTTTATTTAATAAATATAGTAAATTTGCATTTATGAAGAAAATATTTTTAGTAATAGCTTTAATTACCTTTTTCGCATCTTGTAAAAAAAAGGAAATAATAACGGAGCCTGTTCCAAAATCATATAATGGCTATTTTATTAGCGGTAATGTAATATCTACTGATGAAATCGAAGTTTATTTACAAAAGCAATTAACCGACAAATCATTTGAAACGATAAAAACTACACATACTGTAAATAAACAATTTTTATTTTCTGATAAAATAGAAAACTCAAGACTGTATTATATCGGTTTTAATAATAGTCCAAACAAAATTCCTGTAATAGCAAATAATTTTGAAACTTACATTACTGTAAATGATAAAGATGTTAGTAAATCTAAAATTTTAGGTTCTCCTTTACAAGATAAATATACAAAATATCTAACTGGTTTAGATAGTGTGAAAAACAAATTTGTATATAAATTAGAGTACATTAAAACAAATTCTAATTCCGTATTAGCTACATTTGTGTTAAAGCAAATGTTAGGAAAAACAAAATGGAGGTTAGGACAAAATAGAAAGGCGTATGAGTATTTATCTTCAGATATTAAGAGTTCAAGCATTGGTAAAGAAATATCAGCATATTTGTCTAATAATGAGCCATTAGTTGAAAAACAAGAAGATGTGGCTGAAGTAAGTTTAGATCCTAAAATTTCAAATGAAGTTCCAGTAGAGATTATTAAAAAGAAGACCCAAGCAGTTATATTACCAACAAGAAGAAAAGCACCTAATTTTTATGCAGAATCAATTAATGGGAATGATATTTCTTTAAGTTCTGCTACAAAAAATGCTAAAGTAACATTAATTGATTTTTGGGCAAGTTGGTGCGCTCCATGTAGAGCTCAAAATCCACATTTGGTAAGACTATACAATAAATATCATAGCAAAGGTTTTAATGTTATTGGTGTTTCTGAAGATAAGTATGTTGATATTAATAACTGGAAAAATGCAATTGCAACAGACGGATTACCATGGAAACAAGTAATTGATGATAACAATAGAGTTGCTAATATGTTTGGGGTAAAAGGTATACCACACACAGTGCTATTAGACCAAAATGGAGGTATTATATTTGCGAAAAAATCTGGTTATACTATTGAGCAAAAATTAAAAGAAATATTCGGATTTTAAAAATTTCTAACTTTAATTAGTTGTTAATAAAAAACATCAAATTTGATGTTTTTTTTATGCTCTAAATTAAAAAATCACTACATTTGTTTTTAGACTAAAAAATAAATAAAATTGAAAATATCAAAGGAATTAAAAACAGGATTTATAGCAATTGCAGCAATTGCATTAACTATTTGGGGATATAGTTACCTTCAAAAACAGAACCTATTTGATACATCTAGAGTATATTATTCGGAATTTGAAAACATACAAGGATTAACCACTGCAGGCATAGTTACCATAAACGGATTTCAGGTAGGAAATGTTAAAAGCATTAAATTTAACCCAAAGAAAAAAGGAAATCTTATTGTAGGGTTTAGTATTAATAATGATTTTGAATTCTCTAAAAGCAGTACAACCAAAATTATTCCTGCCTTAATGGGAGGTGCCGAATTATCAATAATTCCAAAATATGATGAAGAACAAGCAGTCTCTGGCACTTATTTAATCGGAAGTTCTGAACAAGGTATGATGGATGCTCTTGCTGGAAAATTAACGCCACTTGAAGGGAAACTAAATACTGCATTATTAGATGCCGATAAATTATTATTAAATATTAATAATATTTTAGATGAAAAAACACAGAATAACTTAAAATCTGCAATAGCGAATCTAAACGTGACTTTAAGCAATTTTAAAAACGCATCTGTATCACTTGATGCTATGTTGGCGGATGCAAAACCAAAATTAGGTTCTATATTAGATAATGCAGATGGAGCAGCAAAGAATCTTAAAACAGTAACCGCAGATTTTGAACAAGCAAATTTAGGAGGTGAGTTAAAACAAACAGTAACAAAATTAAATACTGCATTAGCAAAATTTGATGGCATTTTAACAAGTATGAACAATGGAGAAGGTAGTGTTGGTAAATTACTAAAAGACGAAGCACTTTATGAAAATCTTGAAAATGCATCTAAAGAATTAGAAGAATTATTGCGAGAAGTAAAAGAACACCCAAAACGTTTTGTACACCTTTCTGTATTCGGAAAAAGAGATAAAGGCTATGTTAGAGACACTACTCGTAAATAAATATACTTTAAAATAAAACATTAAAATGCAATACATACCAAACATTATATTTGCAATACTACTAATAGCAGGAGGTGGGTTTTTCGCAAAAAATATTAAAAAAATTATCCGAAATATAAAACTCGGAAAAGATATAGATCGTACGGATAATAAATCCGAACGATGGAAAAATATGGCTAATATTGCTCTAGGGCAATCAAAAATGGTAAAAAGACCAGTAGCAGGTTTATTACACATTATTGTTTATGTAGGTTTTATTATCATAAATATAGAAGTATTAGAAATAATATTAGATGGATTATTGGGTACACATCGTATTTTTGCTTTTTTAGGAAAAACATATAGCTTTTTAATCGGAGCCTTTGAGATATTAGCATTTTTAGTATTATTTTCAGTAATAGTATTTTGGATACGTAGAATGATTATCAAAATTCCACGATTTTGGAATAAAGAAATGAAAGGCTTCCCTAAAAATGATGCGCTATACATTCTATATTTTGAAATGGTACTAATGAGTTTGTTTTTATTTATGAATGCAGCTGACCTAAATTTACAAAACTTAAATACTGCACATTATACAAAGGCAGGAGCATTTCCAATAAGTCAATATATAGCTCCTCTCCTATCTGGTTTCTCTGAATCTATGTTAATAATAATGGAACGTTCTGCTTGGTGGATACATATTATTGGAATATTTATCTTTTTAAATTACCTATACTACTCTAAACATTTACATATATTATTAGCATTTCCGAATACCTTTTACGCAAATTTAGAAGCTAAAGGGAAATTTAAAAATAATAAAACAGTGACCGATGAAGTAAAGTTAATGCTAGACCCAGATGCAGACCCGTATGCAATACCCGAAGAGACTGAAAGTGGCGGAGAACCAGAGAAATTTGGAGCAAGTGATGTAACAGATCTGAATTGGGTTCAGCTAATGAATGCCTATACCTGTACGGAATGTGGACGTTGTACATCTGTTTGCCCTGCAAACTTAACTGGTAAAGAACTATCTCCAAGAAATATCATGATGAAAACACGTGATAGATTAGAAGAAGTTGGCAAAAATATTGATAAAAATGGTGAATTTGTTGATGATAATAAACAATTGTTAAACGATTATATTACTCCTGAAGAACTGTGGGCGTGTACAACTTGTAATGCTTGTGTAGAAGAATGCCCAATAAATATAGACCCATTATCCATAATAATGGAAATGCGACAATATTTAGTAATGGAACAATCTGCTGCGCCACAAGAATTGAATATGATGATGACTAATATAGAAAACAACGGTGCTCCATGGCAATACAATCAAATGGATCGACTAAACTGGAAAGATGAGTAAAGATGCGATACTTTGCATCTCTTATGTAACAATAAAAACAAAATAACATGACAAAAAAGTTAGATGAATTAAAAGATGAAGAAGGAAACTTAATAAGTCCGATACTATCCGAAGGTGTAAAAAACTATTTAATAGATATTGATGGTACTATTTGTGACGATATCCCCAATGAAGAGCCAGAAAGGATGCTTACAGCTGAATTATATCCTGATGCATTAATAACTTTAAATAAATGGTATGATGATGGTCATAATATCTGTTTTTTTACTTCAAGAACTGAAGAGCACAGAGATTATACCGAAATTTGGTTAAAAAAACATGGCTTTAAATACCATAGTCTGTTAATGGGAAAACCTAGAGGCGGAAATTACCATTGGATTGATAACCACTTAGTAAAAGCAACTCGTTATAGAGGTAAATTTACTGACTTAATAGAAAAAGAAGTAAAAATTCAAGTTTTTGATGATGGAAAGCACTAAAAATGGTATTCCGTTGACAGTTTTTAGTAAGTACTAAAATAATCTTCAGTTAGCAGTGCTCAGTAAATCGTTAGTATTCTTGATTTAATAATTAAACAACATAAAATAATACAAGCATGAATGTACCAACAATGGCCGAAATGATGGCGCAAGGCAAAAAACCAGAAATTTTATTTTGGGTTGGTGCCGCTGGAAGTTATGATGATAGAGCAAAAAAAATAACTAGGGCATTTGTCAAAATTTTACATGAAGCTAAAGTTGATTTTGCAGTTTTAGGAGTTGAAGAAAGTTCTACTGGAGATGTCGCAAAAAGAGCTGGTAACGAAATGTTATTTCAAATGCAAGCACTTATGAATATTGAGTTATTAAATAGCTATGAAATTAAAACAATAGTAACTGCGGATCCTCACTCCTACAATACGTTTAAAAATGAATATCCAGAGTTAGGCGGTAACTATGAAGTTTATCATCATACACAGTATATAAAAACTTTGATTGATACTGGTAGATTAACTATCAATAGCACAAAATTAAAAGACAAACAAGTAACTTATCACGATCCTTGTTATTTAGGAAGGGCAAATAACGAGTATGAAAGTCCTCGTGAATTAATAAAAAGATTAGGTGTGAAATATACCGAAATGAAACGCAATAAAGCTAGTGCCTTATGTTGTGGTGCTGGTGGTGCTCAAATGTTCAAAGATGCCGAAAAAGGCGATAAAGAAATAAATGTTCTTAGAACTGAAGATGCTTTAGAAACCAAGCCACAAATAATTGCTACTGGCTGCCCATACTGTAATACAATGCTAACAGATGGTATTAAGGTAAAAGAAAAAGAAGAACAAGTAAAAGTTTTTGATATAGCGGAGCTTATTGTAAATGCCAATGATTTATAAATAAATTTTAATTCCCCTCACGTTAAAATGGAAGATCCAAATGCTAAAGAATTAGAAATACAAATAAAAGAAACGCAAGAACTTCTTAAAAAAGTTAATGTAGATCAAAACCAAATTGAACGATTAAGAAATTATAGAATATTATTTGGTTTATTGGCTACCATTTTTTTAATAACAACAATTTGGTTGCTTTTAAGAAAAGTAAAACCTATCGAAAAAGAAATTGATCCTAATTATACACTAGTCAGAAAAGACTCTTTAAAGAACTACAAACACTATTACTTTACACAAAACTTAAAAAACGACATAAACTTAGATTCCGAAAAAATAGTTTACTATGTGCAAATAGGAGCTTTTCAACATTTTACATTAAGTTCGGACAAGCTAAAAGGCATCAATCAGTTTAAAGATGAAGATGGTTTAAATAAAATAACTATTGGCTCATTTGTTAAATACGAAAAAGCAAAAAAATTGCAAAAAGAACTTATAAATTTAGAATTTGATGATTGCTTTTTAATAGCAAAAACATTCGGAACAAAAATTATTGATATTGATGTTGCATTAAATCTAAGTAAAGAAACACAATACATTTTATCCGATGATGAAAAACTTGATTAACGCTGCCAGACTAAGAACACTACCTCTTTCCGTTTCTGGAATAATTTTAGGTAGCTTTTTAGCTTTTGCAAATGGATATTCTAATACATACATTGTAATATTAGCATTATTAACTACCATTGGGTTTCAAATATTATCAAACTTTGCTAATGATTATGGTGATGGTGTTAAAGGTACCGATAACGATTCTAGAATTGGTCCTAAAAGAGCTTTACAAAGTGGCGCTATTAGCCCAAAACAAATGCTCAATGCTATAAAAACAACTACTATAATTACTTTTGCTATTGCATTAGCTCTCATTTATGTATCTTTTGGTAAAGATAATTTTACCTATACTGCTCTTTTTTTAATACTCGGCGTTGCTAGTATTGGTGCGGCTATAAAATATACTATGGGTAAAAACGCTTATGGCTATAGTGGTCTTGGTGATATTTTTGTATTTCTTTTCTTTGGACTACTGAGCGTTTGTGGTACTTACTTTTTATTTACAAAACAGTTAAATTACAATATCTTTTTACCTGCTTTTTCCGTAGGCCTATTAAGTGCTGCAGTACTTAACTTAAACAATATGCGCGATATTGATAATGACAAAAATTCTAATAAAAATACCATTGTTGTAAAAATGGGTAGCCAAAAAGCGAAATACTATCACTATTTTTTAATTAGTGGTAGTTTTATTTTTGCAATAACATATACCTTTCTGAATTATCATTCCATAAAACAGTTTTTATTTGTTATTGCCTTTGCTCCTATTTTCATGCATTTACTAAAAGTAGTTAAAACAACTAACCCAAAATATTTTGATCCTGAATTAAAAAAATTGGCTTTGAGTACTTTTTTATTTGCTATTCTATTTGGTATTGGGTTAATTATTTAGGCGTAAGTTCAATTAGTAAATACAACTTTTAGGAGTATTTATATAATCTTAATATCGTTAAATTTTTAGCTAATTTTTATTAGAGTAACTGCAACTATTTTGTATCTTTATGACAAATAAGTTTGCATTATAATAGCATATATTTCAGAAAAACAGTTAAGCATAAAAGAGTTCAAAACACCTTTTCAAATAGAGATATCCTTTGATAATCGTTGGGTTCAACTAAGTTCTATTGTTCCTTGGGGTACATTTGCTAAGTTATATATTTCTTTGATGGATAGTTCACAAGGTCGTCCTGGTATTTCTCCAAGAATAGTACTTGGAGTATTGATTATAAAGCATAAAAAGAATTAGAATTACAAGTTCCAAAGGTACATCGTTGTGCTATTTGTAAAAAAGGAAAAATGATTGTGGTTAAAGAACTCCCTAGGATTCGTTCTCCAGTTGGTCATTTACCGTCTATATTAACCTGAGTTCGACTAATAATTCGTTTACAGTTTAGATTATTTTTTTTATAGTCGAAGATGAATTTTAGAAGGATTATCTAGATAATTCAAAGAAATTTAGCGAGATTATGAAAAAAATGATCAAACCCGAAGGGAAAACAAATAAAAGGCAATCTTT
>Ga0256840_1001608_pt1 | contig 20935 bp, 18 predicted proteins | sample 355202metaG_FD_185969 | JGI IMG/M metagenome (GOLD analysis project Ga0256840, IMG submission 185969) | Hydrothermal vent microbial communities from Mid Atlantic Ridge, Atlantic Ocean - 355-202 | ecosystem: Environmental > Aquatic > Marine > Hydrothermal vents | place: Atlantic Ocean: Mid...
AGATATACCAGCCAAAGTCGCTATTGTAGGAGATCCAGGAGACCTTGTCATATATGTAATTTCCCAAGTCGCTGGGTTTGTCCCAGGAGTAATAGAACGCCTTGTCCTTAGACTTAAAGGCCTTGACCAGATCGTCAAAAATGAAGCTTTCTTTTCCGGGGTTGCGGAGATTGAGGAAGTTTTTCCCCTCAATGTTGGAGTTGGGGTGAAGGATCATATTGCCATTGGTGTCAAATATATATATGTATCCGGTATCTGCAATTCGGTATTTGCCAGGAGTTTGCGGAGATTTTTTAATAATTCCAGTTTTTTTATTCTCATCTGACGCTCGATGCTGTCGAGGTACATGCCTGTCCCGATGATCCATTTCCAGTTTGGAATATGCTTGGCAAAGGTGATCTTCTTGAAAGGATTGCTACCTCCCTCGAGTTTGCTCCATGAATAGCTATGGAAACCCTCCCCTTTCTCCCTGGCTATTTTGACCAGTGGCGGCACAATGAGTGTCCCCTCGGAATCCCTTACATTGGACATATCGCTGCCCTGAAGAGTGGGATGGCTGATTAATACCGAATCATAGTTACTGATGTAGAAGTACTCATTTCTTCCATAGCGGAGCCCGGATACATAATCGATTGCCTTTGTTTTTTTTTCCTGTTCGACATCTTCAAGGTATGTACCTGAGCCGATAATCCAGTCGAATGGTTCAAAGGAGAAAACATAGCTTAACTTGTTCTCAATCTGGCCATTTTTGGGGTTTACCCACTTATAGGCAACAAAACCCTCTCCTGTTTCTCGGGTAATTCTGGCAAACTCCCTGATAAAGTAGACACCATCTTCGTCTTTGAGGTCTTTCAGGTCTTTTCCTTCAAGTTCAGGTAATATGGGGTGGAGAACAGAGGTGGTTTCCTGGTTAATAAAGAAGTAGCCGCTACCGTTGTTGTATTTGTGGAGGCTGATGAAATTCTTGATTATTTTCTGAAGTTTTTCAGGGCTGCTGTTCTGAATATTCTGATTATAAAAATTGCTGAGATTCTGCTTGAATGACAGGACTTCTGTCAGGAGCTGTTTTTTTATGGCCTCAGGCTGGGAAGAGACATAGAGTTCATTTACCAGTGTAAACGCTACCTCTGTAATATTCAGCAGTTCGTTTTTGTGCTGGGCGATGGAGCTCTTGTGATAACTCCTGAGTTCGCGAGCCGCGGAGGCAACCACGGTGGCGATTTCCTGGAGGTGCGCTTTTCCGGTCTTCTCTTCAAGGAACACAGCTCGTTCTTCAATTTTTGGTGACACAAACAGTATGATGACCGCGGTATAAAAAACAATGATTAGCGTTGGAAGAGCCAGGGCCTTGAAATATATTTTTGAAAACATCGTGTTAGTCCAGGAACCCAGGTAATACCTTTGTCGGTGTCGGCAGTCGCAACTGAGCGGTGACGTGAGGTAAGAGATAAATGACAAATCCCTTTACAATGATACTATCTCATTTTTGCTGAGCTTGTCAAAGTTGATGGCGCTGTAAAAACACTCCTCCTGCTACGTTGTGCACCTTTTTTGAAATGTTGTTGGAGGGTGTTTTTTGTTGTTTGATTGCGGTCTGCCTTGGTGCACCGAAATTAAACGAAAAAATGTGTGGCCAGGATGCGAATGGAGCATCTAGTGCCTTTTTTTTCTACGTCTGGCAGAAGAGGGATTTCCGGGTTTCTTTTTGTTGATTTTGCGTTTGTGGGCTGGCTGGCTGGAATTGAGCAGACGTTCCAGGATACGTCGTTGTCTCATACGTTCCGATTGGCCGCGGGCTACAAAAATCGGCTTTCCGGTGTCGCGATGCAGCCCAGTTACATACATGGCCGTGGCAAGGGTTCCCGGAGTGGGGGTGAAATCTTGGAACTGCCTCAGTTCAAGACCAAGTGTCTGTAGCGTGTCTGCCATGCTGGCAGTATGGGATTCTGTGCATCCAGGGTGGGAGGATATGATGTAGGGAGTAAAACGGACGGTTTTTTTCAGTTCACGGCTCAGCCTGTGGCCAAGCTTCAGGAATTGCAGCAGTTGGTCGTGGGACTCCTTGTGCATGATATCCAGCACCGCGGGCTCAGTGTGCTCCGGGGCAATTTTCAGGGAACCGGGTGTATGGGCACGGATTATTTCTTTGAAAAGAGCCGGAGTTTTCTGCAGGAGTTCAAGGCGTAGGCCTGATGAGATAAAAATATTTTTTACTTTCGGCAGTGATGAGATATCCTGTAAGAGGCTGAGAAAAGATTTCTCATCAACCTTGAGATTTTTGCACACCTTCGGGAAGAGGCAGTCATGTTTTTTGCACGATCCGATTTTGCAGGAGGCACCATAGAGATTTGCCGTGGGGCCGCCAAGGTCGGTGATGGTTCCTGTGAAATGAGACATGGTGCTGAGTTCTTTTGCCTCGTTCAGCAGCGATTGACGGCTGCGGCTGGTGATGGCAGGTCCCTGATGGCGGGTTATGGCACAGAAAGAACAGTTTCCTGAACAGCCGCGTACAATGGTCAGAGAGTGCTGGATCATTCTGGCTGCCGGAACATTGGGAAATGATGGGTGTTCACAGCGGGTAAATGGAAGTTCGTAGATACTGTCCATCTCACTGGTACTGAGTACAGGAGGTTGGGGATGCTGGATTATCCATGAGCTCTGCTGTTGTTGAACAAGGCATTTGTCTGCATAACTCCTGGCCTGGAAATCTACCTCATGTTCGGCACGGAGAAACAGGGCGTTGTCTCCATTTATTTCCTGCCATGATGGCATGTGGATGATGTTGTGTTCCGCTCCTGTTATTCTTTCGGTAAATTTTTTTTCTGTGAGTCGCTCGCAGGTGCCGGCAATTCCAGTCAGGTCCTGATTTTTTTGCAACCTCCGGGAAATCTCAAGAATAGCCTGTTCACCCATTCCGTATACCAGAAGGTCAGCCTTGGCGTCACTGAGCAGTGAGCCGCGCAGTTTTTTCTGCTTGTAATCATAGTGGATAAAGCGGCGCAGGGAGGCCTCCACTCCACCAAGTATTATTGGAACATTTTTAAAGGCGGAACGGGCAATATTTGTATAGAGCATTGAGGCACGGTCAGGACGCCGCCGGTGGTTTTTGTCTCTTTTGCTGCCAAACCAGGGGTTGCCGTCAGGTGAATAGGCATCTTTTTCCCGAACTTTACCATTACCGGTATAATTGGCAACAATGGAGTCCAGATTTCCGCCGGTGATACCAAAGAAAAGGCGGGGTCTGCCAAATCTCTTGAAGTCGATATTGGTATTATACTGCGGCTGGGCAAGGATGGCCACCCGGTAGCCTCTGCTTTCCAGGAGTCTGCCGATCAGGGCAACGCCAAAGGAAGGGTGGTCAACATAGGCGTCCCCGGTAACCAGGACAATATCGACTTCGTCCCAGCCTCGGGCTGCACATTCCTGCAGATTTACAGGAAGCGGATGGAGTATTGTTTTTTTCTTCATGGTAATGTCATTGTAAACATGGCAGGCGTAATGTGCAAATATGAGATGACGTCGTAAAAACTCTTCACCGGCTTCGTTGCTGCACTTCTTGTTCAATTACGATGCACCATAGTACTCCGAAGTTAAACAAAAAATATGCTCCTCGCATCTGCGAGTTTTTTTACTTAACTATCTGTCATTTGACCTTTTTATGAGAGATTGTCAAACATGAAACTCATCATTGACCAGTTACATTAATCGTAATATGTAATTTTTGGGATCAGCTGATAGTCAGGACTATTTTTTCCGCGTTTCTGGAGTGAGATAAGTTGTTTTTTTTTCATATTTCAGTATGTTAGTAATACAGCGACTACGAATCTGTTGTGGAATCAAGTTGTTTCCTCGCTGAGAACCCGTCAGGGGAGATTTGGCACCCTGAAACAATCAAACAGTACCTCTGGACAGATAGAAAATATGGGAATTGATATAGAGTATTTTATTGAGATCCTTGAAAAGGAAGTGAAGGACTACCAGGTTCCGGTGGTGGATTTGATTGCTGTACAGACCAAGGATCCTTTTAAGGTGCTGGTTGCCACTATTTTATCAGCAAGGACCAAAGATGAGGTGACAGCCGAAGCTTCCAGGCGCCTGTTTGCCAGGGCTGACAGTATTCAGGAACTTGCCGGGCTGGATGAAAAAGAATTACAGAAGATTATCTATCCTGTTGGGTTTTATAAAAATAAGGCAAAATATCTGGCGGCTCTATCACAGAAGATGGCTGAGGATTTTAGCTCAAAGGTGCCGCAGACCATGGACGGCCTGCTGTCACTTCCCGGAGTGGGGAGGAAAACTGCCAACCTAGTGCTGGCTCAGGCCTTTGGAATCCCTGCTATCTGTGTTGACACTCATGTGCACCGGATCATGAATATCTGGGGCTATGTTGAGACCAAAACACCTGAACAGACAGAGGTGGTGCTGCGTAAAAAGTTGGCTGAAAAACATTGGATTCCCATAAATTCTCTGCTTGTGGCCTTTGGACAGGGGACATGCCGACCTGTGGGTCCTCACTGTGATCGCTGTGTGTTGGAAAGGGAGTGTCCAAAGCGAAATGTTACACCTCGTAAACAGAAGAAGCCGAATAGGATGGATGGTGTCAAACGTCTTGTTTCCTGGAATGTGAATGGCCTGCGTGCTGTTTTTAAAAAGGGTTTTATGGAGAGCCTTGCGGAAATGGATCCTGACGTCCTTGGTCTGCAGGAAATTAAGGCCATGGCAGAGCAGTTACCGGAAATCCTGCAGAATCTTCCCGGATATCATAGCTTTTTTTTCAGTGCGGTACGCAAGGGGTACTCCGGAGTCGCAACGTACAGCAAGGAGAAACCTCTCAGTGTCATCCGAGGAATCGGGGATTCTCGTTTTGACGACGAAGGGCGGGTGTTGACCCTCGAGTTTAACAATTTTTATTTTGTTAACTGTTATTTTCCAAATTCAAAGAATGACTTGAGTCGTCTTGGTTTTAAGCATGAGTTTAACCTGTTGTTGCAGGACTTTGCCGAGGATCTTGCTGCCAGGAAGTCGGTGGTCGTTTGTGGGGACTTTAATGTGGCCCATAAGGAAATTGATCTGGCAAATCCACGTCAGAACAGAAAAAATGCTGGGTTTACCCCTGAAGAGTGTGCCTGGATGGACAGGTATACAGAAGCCGGGTGGATAGATAGCTTTCGTCTCAAGAATAAGGGGCCGCAGCAATATTCCTGGTGGAGCTATCGGAGTCGTGCCCGTGACAGGAATATCGGCTGGCGTATTGATTACCACTGTGTTGACGGCAGGAGTTTGGATAGAATTGTGGATGCGGATATTTATCAGCATATCCATGGATCGGACCACTGTCCGGTAGTACTTGATTTTGTCTGCTAATTCAGATAGATTTGCATTATTATGTCGTGTTGACATTTTTTCTGTTAAGGAGGGACCATGGAATCCGGGAATGATTACTACACCATACTTCTGGCTGACGATCATGCTCTGATTCGTCATGGTATCAGAAATCTCATCAGCAATAATCCGACCCTGAAAGTTGTGGGTGAGGTCAGTGATGGCGAAGAACTGCTGGAATTTCTTCAGACCACTCAACCTGACCTGCTGATCCTGGATATCTCCATGCCGAGGCTCACCGGAATTGAGGCAGTGAGCCGGGTAAAAAAGCTCTATCCGGATGTGAAAATCTTGATGTTGACCATGCATAAGAACAAACAGTATTTCTATCATGCCATGTCGGCAGGTGCCGACGGATACCTGATGAAGGAGGATTCCGACGAGGAACTGCTCCTTGCCATTAAGCGGATTCAGGATGGTAAGTCGTATCTGTCACCGTTTTTGTCCCAGGATTTTGCCGATGATGTTATCTCGGCCTATCGCAACAATCGCAGCTCTCCTTTTGAAACGCTTACCAAGAGGGAAAGAGAAGTGCTGAATCTGGTGGTGGCAGGTCACACCAGCAAGGTGATGGGGGATATCCTCTGTCTCAGTCCGCGCACCATTGACCATCATCGTGCCAACCTGCTACGAAAATTTGACATGAAAAACAGTGTCGATCTTGTTAATTTTGCTGTGCGTAACGGTTTCGTAACCCCCGCTGACTGATCTAATATTGTTAGCACCTGGACCTGTTTTTTTACCTGTGAAATTCATTTATGGTGTGAATTTTTTCCCCCTAGGCCTTCCTCGGTACTCTCTATTGATCTGGTTTCTTTCATATAATGCTCTCTTCTAGGTATATATACCTAGAGAAAAATCCGTATTTCCCTCAATTGTTTTTTTGCTCCAGTTATGGTCTTTATTTCACTGAAATACTGAATTGGCATTCAGTTGAAACAACCTGTCATTCAGAGATCTATAGGGGGGTTGGATGCCGGAGATGGAGAATAAATAAAGGGAGAAGAAAATGAACAAGGCAGAGCTTGTGGCATCGGTTGCAGCGGCAGCTGGTACCACGAAGGTAAAAGCGGAGATGGTGTTGAACGGTGTCCTTGAAAACATGGTGAAGACAATGAAAGATGGTGAAAAAGTCAGTCTGTTGGGTTTCGGAACATTCAGTGTTGTGGAGCGTGTTGAAAAGAAGGGTCGTAATCCGCAGACCGGTCAGGATATAATTATTCCAGCTCATAATGCTGTGAAGTTTAAACCTGGCAAAACATTGTACGGTCGCGTCCAGTAGTATCTTCTTGACGCATTCGGTCGTACTTCAGCGAGGGGCCATCAGCATGCAACGTGCTGATGGCCCCTTTTTTTTGTTTATGCCCCTGATTGCGAATTCTGTACTTGTATTCCAGTCTGTTATCAAAAAGCGGCTTACTAAACCGCAACGGATTCAGGTTTACGAGAAGTACCCTTTCAGAGCCATGGTGGATTCGAGCAGGAAAGAAATCAGGATGATACCTATCGCTGTCGCAGTTTCCAGAGGAGTATCCCGCCAAATACCATTGCTCCGCTGAGGAGTTGGCCCCTGGTCAGAAATCCCAGTATAAAACCGATGTGCAGATCTGGTTCCCGGAACATTTCCACAAAGATCCGAATGGCTCCATAGCCAATAAGGAAGAGACAAAGTATGCTGCCGTGCGGCCATCCCCTGTGTTGCTGCCACGGCTTTTTTCGGTAGAGCCAGAGAATGCTGAAGAGTAGCGCCCCTTCCAGGATCATTTCATACAGCTGTGACGGGTGGCGCGGCAGAGGCCCTCCTCCAGGGAATACCATGGCCCAAGGCACGGAGGAAACCCGGCCGAACAGTTCACCATTGATGAAATTCCCCAGTCTTCCAAGCCCCAGTCCTATGGGGATAGTGGCCACGTAAAGATCGGCACATTTCCAGAAATTCAGGTTTTTCTTTTTTGTGTAGAGATAACCACCAATAATACAACCTATGCATGCGCCGTGAAAGGACATACCACCCGTCCAGGTCGCCGGTATTTCAAGGGGATTCTGCAGATAGTAGGAGAAATTGTAGAAGAGGACATAGCCAAGCCGCCCCCCCACAACCACCGAGAGGATGAGGACCAGATTAAGGTTTTCAAAACAGGGCTCAAGGGCTTTGTAGGAAAAATCTCTGATCTGTTTCAGAACCAGAAAATAACTTGCTGTAAACCCAAGCACATACATTAACCCGTACCAGCGGACCTGCAGTGGCCCGAACCCGAAAATAACAGGATCTATATTAGGGAAAGTCATCATTTTTCTGAGGCTCCCTGGAGTTTTTTGAGATGAACCTGGAGAACTGATATTGCAGCAGGAGTAATGCCTGAAATTCGTGATGCCTGACCCAGTGAGAGAGGACGTACCTTGCTGAGTTTTTCAACCACCTCATTGGAAAGGCCTGAAAGGGTTTTGTAATCAATTTCGTGCGGCAGTGGGATCTCTTCCATCTTTTTAAAGCGGGCGACTTGTTCCTCCTGACGTTTCAGGTATCCCTGGAACTTTACCTGGAGCTGGATTTCATTGTGGACGGTCGATAACAGCAGTTCTTTTACAGCTGCTTGCCCCTCAGGTGGGTCTGTGGGGATCCTGCTTATCATGGCCAGGGTGAGTTCCGGCCTGCGCAGCAGGTCAGCCAGGCTGCATTTTTGTTTCAGAGCAACAGAGCCTTCTTCAATAAGAATTGTATTGCATGCCTCGTTGGGTTTTACGTGGATGGATTTAAGGAGATTTGTCCCGTGGTCGAGGGCTGCCTGTTTGCTGAGAAACGCCTGGTAGTCGTCTTCCTGTAGTAAACCGATGTCATGGCCGATCTGGCACAATCTGGTGTCAGCATTGTCTTCTCTCAGCAGTAATCGGTATTCTGCCCTCGAGGTGAAAAGGCGATAGGGTTCTTTGGTGCCACAGGTCACAAGGTCATCTATCAGGACGCCGATATAGGCTTGGGCTCGACTGAGTATGAGTGGTTCTTTGGCGCGAACCAAGTGTACCGCATTGATGGCAGCTATTAACCCCTGAGCCGCTGCCTCTTCATAGCCGGAGGTGCCGTTAATCTGTCCGGCAAGAAAGAGTCCGGGTACCCGTTTGGTTTCCAGGCTGGGTTTAAGTTCCAGTGGATCAATGTAGTCATATTCAATGGCATACCCAGGACGCACAATGGTTGCCTTTTCCAGGCCCTTGATGGAGCGGAGCATGGTGAGCTGGGTGGACAGGGGCAGGCTGGTGGGTAAGCCGTTTGGGTACACTTCAGTGGTGTCCAGTCCTTCGGGCTCAAGAAATATCTGATGCCTGTCTTTTTCAGGAAACCGCATCACCTTGTCTTCAATGGATGGGCAGTACCTGGCCCCTATGCCCTCAATTATTCCTGTATACATTGGGGACTGGTCGATTCCTGCCCGGATGGCAGCGTGGGTTTCCGGATTGGTGTAGGTGATGTGACAGGGCCGCTGCGGAAGAGTGTAATCTCCTTTACTTGAAAAGGAGAAAAATGCCGGGGGCTGGTCTGAGTGCTGTTCCTCGAGTTCTGAATAGTCAATGGATCTGGCATCTATGCGTGGGACGGTACCAGTTTTCATCCGGCCCATTGAGAACCCTATCTTCCGGAAGCATTTGGAGAGATTGCTGGAGGGCGGGTCTCCCATGCGGCCCGCCGGAAAATTTTTCAGGCCGATGTGGGTGAGTCCATTGAGGAACGTACCGGTGGCAACGACCACTGTCTTCACTGTAATCTCTTCCTCCAGCGAGGTGCGGATTCCACACAGCTTGTCATCTTTTATGATCAGGGAGTCCACTTCAGCCTGTCTGATTTCAAGATTTTCCTGGGCTTCCAGCACCGATTTCATGCGGAGTCTGTAGAGGAGGCGGTCTGCCTGGGCCCGCGATGACTGGACAGCCGGTCCTTTGCTGGTGTTGAGCCTGCGAAACTGAATGGAGGTGGCATCAATGTTTTTTGCCATTTCACCTCCAAGTGCGTCGATTTCGCGAACCAGATGTCCTTTGGCAAGGCCGCCAATGGCGGGGTTGCAGGACATGGCACCAATGGTGTCAATGTTGATTACGGTGACCAGTGTTTTGCAGCCCATTCGGGCAGCAGCCAGGGCAGCTTCGCATCCGGCGTGGCCGGCTCCAATTACAACAATATCGTATGAGTTCATAATTGTGTACTATTCCTGAATTCGCGACGGCTTTGTGGTTCTTTTTTTTGCTGACATGGTGAAATGCAGATAGAGAATTTGCAAACAGGTATGTTTAAAAAAAACACCATCGAACACACACGGATTCAGGCTATTATTAAAGGGGGTTTTTGCTATCATACACCAGAAGAGACTGATGGGAAAGACTCCAGTCAAGTGAATAAAAGCGTTTTTATAAAAATAACAACGGTTGACGGAACAGGATAATGGTCGTAAATTTCTCACAGCCACCAAGGCGAACAGAGCAGCTTACGGCTTTTCGATTACCCAAGAGGTCGTTCGAGAATATCCTTTCGCCTGAAAAATTCGTTTTTTTTGAAAGGAATGCTCGGAGTATTAACGATATTCCCGCACTTGTTTTACGGAAATGCCTTGATCTAGAGCAAAAGTCTTGTTTCTGGACAGGCACTGACTATACCGTCCCTGACGGGGAATGAATATGTTTGGAAAAAAAAATACCCCTGCAGAAAGTATTCTGGTTCTCGGGCTCGGTGGTATCGGCCTGTATCTAGCCAAGCGACTTGTCCATGAAGGTTATGCCGTAACTGTCCTTGAGGCAGACAATCGGTTGGTCAATCGTGCCGATGAGAGTCTCGATGCACGTCTCATAACAGGTTCTGCTATGTCCGTAAAGTGCTGGGAAGAGGCCAATGCCAGGGACATGGACTTCATGATTGCGGTCACTGATAATGATGCGGTGAATATGCTCTCCTCGCTCATTGCGGATCGTTTTGGGATAGAACAGAAAATTGCCAGGGTCAGATCCCTTGAGTATGGTCAGGATGATTCTCTGCTTCAGGCAGAAGATTTGAAGATTGACCTGTTTATCCATCCGGAAGAACTTGCTGCCCAGGAGATCGTCCGTTTGATTAAGTGGACATCAGGGGATGAGATCATCGATATTGCCTTTGGGAAGATGCAGGCCATGGCGGCAAGAATAGATGATGATTCGCAGCTTGCCAATAAGACACTTATTGAGATAGCGCGAGCCTATTCTGATATTGCCTTCAGGGTTGTGGCCATTGCTCGTGGTATAACCACCATTATTCCCACCGGAAAGACGGAGATCCTTCCCCATGACCAGATACTGATCATGGCAGGCACTGAGGAGCTGCCCCGTTTGATGGCACTCACCGGCCTGAAAAAACAGCGACGCTTGCGGGTAATGATTGTTGGTGGCGGGCTGGTGGGGAGCAGAATAGCCCAGCTTCTTGGGAAAACAGTGCGGGTGAAGCTTCTTGAAAAAAATGAAAAACGGGCCACGGAGCTGTCTTCCATGCTGCCTGATACAGAAGTGCTCCTTGGTGATGGTTCAGATAAAGATGTCTTAAATGCCGCAGGGCTGGCTGATATGGATACCTTTATTTCGGCCACCGGCGAGAATGAGACCAATATTATGACCTGCATGCTGGTCAAACACATTGTAGAAACCCAGGGTGACACTCAGAATAAGACTAAGACCATTTCCCTGGTTAATAAAGAGGAGTACGTGGTTTTGGCCTCAACCAGCGGCTCGGATATCGCCATTAACAAGAAGATTCTGGCAGGAAATGAGATTTTTACTTTTATCAGAAGAAGTGAGATGCTCTCCGTGTCCCATATGCACGGTTTTGATGCGGAGGTTGTTGATCTGATAGCGGCACCCGGCTCCCGTATTACCAGAAAACCACTGGTGAAACTTGACAATATTCTTTCAGGCCAGATCATTGTTGGATCTGTCTTTCGAGATGGAAAATGGGAGACTGCTGTAGGGAAAACTCAGGTGAACGCAGGAGACCGGGTCATTGTCATCTGTGACTCTCTGCATCTAAAAGAGGTGCGGGAGATCTTTCTGAATCCGTGAGCGTTCGATGCGATGGTGATGCCGCTTGATTTTTCAAACATACCTGACTGTGAACGGTATATCTGCATTTCAGTATGTTGTAAAGAAAACAATTACGAAGCTGTTACGGGTTCAGATTGCCGGCATAGGAAGGAGAAGGTTACTTTTTCCAGAATGAGGGGAAAAAGAGTACCAGGGCAGAAAACATTTCCAGTCGACCCACCAGCATGTTCCAGGACAGGAACCATTTGCCTGTATCTGAAATAAAAGCAAAGTTATGACTTGGCCCCACCTGCCCGAATCCGGGACCGATGTTCATGAGTGAGGAAATGACAGCGCTCATGGCTGAGTTGTAGTCCATATTATCCGTGAGGGTCATCACAAAGCCACCAACCAGTATCATGAAAATATTGATTATGAAATAGCAGAGGGCCAGGCTGATGATATCATTGTCGATGGTGCGCCCGTTAAGTCGTAGTGAAACAACGGCCATTGGCTGGAAGAAGATTTTTCGCACCGAAGAGTACATGTATTTACAGATGATGACGTAATGGACAACTTTGATACCACTGGTGGTTGAGCCGGCACAGGCACCGATAAAGCAGACAATAAAGAGGAGCATCTGGGCAGAATTCGGCCACAGTTCATAGTCAGCAGTTCCAAAGCCGGTGGTTGTGAGCAGGGACACGATCTGAAAAGAGCCGTATCTCAGGGCGTCAAAGAAATCAGCGTAGGGCCCCTTGCTCCAGAGAATAAGGGTGATGGCTCCACAGAAAAAGATCAAAAAACCTGCATACCAGCGTAACTCGGTGTTTTTTTTCAGGGCGTCAAGGTCTCCACGGAGGACCTGGTAGATCAACACAAAACTTAAGCCGCCCAGAACCATGAAAATGGTGGTAATCCAGTCAAGGTAGGCGCTGTCGTATGCCCCGATGCTCGCGTTCCTGGTGGAGTATCCGGAGGTGGAAACGGTACCGAATGCGGTGCAGAGGGAGTCGAAAAGGGGCATCCCGCCAAGGGCCAGAAGGACAACCTGGATAAGATTGAGTGCAATGTAGATCCACCAGAGACTGACCATGGTGTCCCGGTTCCTAGGCTTGAATTTTTCTTTAGTTATCACTTGCCCCGGGCTTGATTCGGCCCGAAAGAGGCGTAAACCTCCCATGCCGTGGGGAAGGAAGATGATGGCCAGGGTCAAAAATCCCATTCCGCCCAGGAGATGGGTCTGGCTGCGCCAGAACAGTAAGCCATGGGGCAGGGCTTCAATGTCGTTGAGAATGCTGGCCCCGGTGGTTGTGTAACCGGATATCATCTCAAAAAAGGCATCGGTGAATGATGGGATGGAGCCGTGCAACATAAAAGGAATGGCCGAAAATGTTGAAACTACAACCCAGCCGATTACGGCAATGAAAAAACCGTCTTTGATGTTTAAGTCGTTGCTTTTTCTGAATGCCAGAAAGAGCGGCATCCCGGCCGCCAATGTTATTATGGCGGAATAGATAAAGGGGATAAGGTCATTTTCCTGGTAGATGAGGGAGCAGATAGCAGGAAAGGACATGGAGGATCCGGTGACCATGAGCAGGACCCCCATGACATGAGCAATTGAGGAAAAATGCATCTGTTTTATCCTTTCTGCCACCAGATCAGGGCCCAGCGGGCAGGATATGAACGTTTGACGGTGATCCTTCCGTCCTCTTCAGAGCTGTTGTCGTGAACATATCGGGTCAGCTGTTTTTCCTCCCGGGGAGTGAGGTCTTTGAACATCCAGCGATAGGAGTCGAGCGCTTCCTCCATCGATGGATACGTCACTGTTTTGCTGAGACTGATGATGTCAACACAGGGGTGGATGTCCATGGAATAGAGGGTATTTATGGTGTATATATAGTCAGGCCCGGAACGAAAAGGCCTGTTTAGGGCGATGAAGGCGCCGTTGTCAAATGGTGTGGGATTGATACGATCCACAATGAATACGTAACGACTGGCGTAGGCGTCAAGTTTGGTGATGGCTGCCCTGAGATCAGGTACGCTTAAGGAGCGGGAGGCAATGCAGATATCATGTTTTTGGATTTGCAGCTTCTCCCAGTCATCCTCCCAGGAGGCGAGCGTTGTGGTGATATTGCTGAGGCCCTGTCTTGCAGCCTCACCATCCAGTATCTCAAGCATGCCCTGTGAGTAGTCGATGGCAGTGACAGCTTTTGCTGTTGCGGCCAGTGGAAGAGAAAGGGTCCCTGGTCCTGATCCGGCATCCAGTACCGTCGTGTTGCTGTCAGCGGGGATGTGTTGCAGGATCAGGTCAACAAACTGGGAGTCGCGGTTTCTTCTGGCAAATGATGCTGCCTTTTTGTCCCAGTCGGCTGGGCCTTTAGCAGTCCATGATTTTTTATCTCTGGCATTTTTCCAGAGTTTTTGCCAGTCCAGGTCGTCATAAGTAATTTTGGAATGCATTTTATTCACCTTTTATTTGCCAGGTTACGATAGCTTGTTCGCTTTTGTAACCTCAAAAAGAGTAGCACAGGCAAATTGCTTGCGCAAGCAATTGCCGAAAATGTTTGACACGGGCTGGTCAATATGGTTAGTATTATCTCTTTGTTGATTTTACGCCCTGCGAATAGTTGAGGTTCAGTGGGCAGGTTGTGCAGGACAAAGATACCCCGGGAGTAACAGCGAATCTCTGTAACGTAAAGATGCCCGGTTCTTAGAGTGATTAAACCGCTGAACAGCGGACAAGGAGTAAGTGATGAGTAAACGTACTTTTCAGCCTAGTAATATTAAGCGTAAACGTACCCATGGGTTTCGTTCCAGAATGTCCACCCGTGCCGGTCGTGCAATTCTCAATTCCCGTCGCGCTAAAGGCCGTAAGCGTCTTTCCGCTTAGCTGAAGTTGCCGAGGTTTAAACTCCCGAAAACAGCCCTGCTTCGTAAGGGACGGGAGTTTGATACGGTGTACCGACAGGGGAAACGTTGTCACGGCAAAGGTTTTTCTCTGATTTTCTGTCCCAATGATCTTGGTTATAACAGGATCGGAATCAGTATTCACCGAAAGCTCAAAGGGGCGGTGAGGCGAAACCGGATCAAGCGGATAGTTCGTGAGTCTTTTCGTCTTGAAAGATCTCTTTATCCGCAATGTGCTGACATCGTTTTTGCAGTTCGTCCCGATTTTTCATTGAAATCTCCTGCCGAAATTGCTTCCTCAGTCGCAAAACTTGGAATGTGAAGCATATGCTTCACAGTGGGAAAAATGTCTGATGGCTGTCAAAATGGATTATAATTTTTTGGATCTTTTTGATCTATGAAAATTCGTCTGCTGATACAACAGGTTCCTCTGACTCTGATTCGGGGATACCGCTATATCATCTCTCCACTTCTCCCCCCAAGTTGTCGTTTTACCCCTACCTGCTCCTGTTATGCAATTGAGGCCATTACATCCCATGGCACATTGCGGGGCATTTTACTCTCCTTAGGCCGTATTTTACGCTGTCACCCGTTTTGTCAGGGCGGCTATGACCCCGTTCCTCCGGTACATGGTAGAAAAGATATGTGCCAGGATGATTGTGATGAGTCACAGGATAGCAGCAACGGGTGCCCTACTCAGACGCTGACGTCCTAGCGTCCTCTTTCTATTTTACTACATGGTAAAAGCATGGATATTTACAGAACTTTTTTAGCGATTATTATTTCTTTTGTTATTCTCATTGGCTATCAATACTTTTTTGTGGGCTTTGGTCCGTCTGAACTACCCACAGAAGATATTGTGGTGGAGACCGAGGGCGCAGGCTCTGACAGCCCGGTGTTGCAGACAGCGGTAGCCCCGGAGTCAGCAAGAACGTCCGCTGCTCCCGCACAGGTGACAACACGTCCTGATAGAGCTGCCAGAACCCTGACAGTGGACACCGACCTGTATACCGCATCTCTCACAGAGGATGGTGGATCCATCACCAGCTTTGTTCTTAAGGATTACAGGGAAACTTCAGCCGCCGATTCACCTGGCATGCAGCTGGTAAAGGTCGATGGAACAGAGGGATTTCCCCTTGAGTTTTCCTGGGGGAGTGTGGCCCCTGCCGCCACCTTTTACGATGCTGGTGGGAGTGAGGTGAGATTTCAGGGCAATAATGGACACCTGGTGATGAAAGGGCAGGGCAACGGCCTCGCGATTACCCGGGATTACACTTTCTCTAAGGACAGTTACCTGATGGAGTTGAATGTTCGGGTGAAAAATATATCTTCCGGTGTGCTCCAGGGCAATGCAGCACTGCATCAGTCCAACACCCCGTTTAGAAAAAGTGGCCCCGGCAGCCAGTTTCTGTTTGTCGGTCCTGCCTATTACATGAACGAGTCTCTCACTGAAGTGGATTCTGATCTCTATGAAGCGGGTCCTGCAACGGTAAATGGTCAGATGGACTGGGCAGCCTACGAGGGAACGTACTTTATCTGTGCCATTCTTCCTCAGGACACCAGTGCTACTTCCATGACCATGGAGTCTTTTGGTGAGGACGGTATCAAGATGAGGATGAACAGTGATCTTGATACTCTGCAGCCCGGAGAGGAGAAGGTGTATACCTATAAACTCTTTTTTGGTCCTAAGAAACTTGATATTCTCAAGTCGGTTGGTTCCAACCTAGACAAGGCTGTCAATTTCGGCTGGTTTGATGTGATTGCCCAGCCCACCCTCTTTCTCCTCAATTTTTTCCATGGTATTTTTAAAAATTATGGAATTGCTATTATTATGGTGACAATTATCTTCAAGGCGATCTTCTGGCCTATCACCCAGAAAGGGTTGAAGTCTATGAAGAATATGCAGAAGCTGCAGCCCAAGATGGCAAAACTGAAGGAGAAGTATAAAGGCGATCCCACCAGGATGAATCAGGAGGTCATGAATCTTTACAAGACCTACAAAGTGAATCCCCTTGGTGGTTGTCTGCCCATGGTTCTGCAGATTCCGGTCTTCTTTGCACTCTACAAGGTTCTGCTCATGTGTATTGAGCTGCGTCATGCGCCTTTTATGCTCTGGATTACAGATCTTTCTGCGCCGGATCGACTTTATATCGGTTTTGATATTCCCTACGTTGGTGGTATTCCGGTATTGACCCTTCTTATGGGTGCCTCTATGTTTCTGCAGCAGAAAATGACTCCCACTACTGCAGATCCGACACAGGCGAAAATAATGATGTTTCTGCCTGTTATTTTCACCTTTATGTTTATAAACTTTGCATCCGGTCTGGTACTCTATTGGTTTGTCAATAATCTACTTGCAATCTTCCAGCAGCAGATGATCAATCGCCAAAAAAAGGCTTAACTACTTTTAAAGTGAGAACAGAGATGGGATACGATGGCTCCCTGATGTATATTTCACCTCTGTTCTGACGATTTCCCCCTAAGGATTAACATAAAAAATGTCTTCAGGAAAAAGAGATTTCTACGGAAAAGAAATAACTGATGCTATCAAAGAGGCCTGTGATACCCTGCAGACTCCTCAGGAAGATCTTGCCATTGAAGTTGTGGAAACAGGCTCCATGGGGATTTTCGGACTGATCCGCAAAAAGGCTCATATTCGCGCAATGGTAAAAACACTTGTGGTTGACAGTGGCAGTGAATCTCCGCAGGAGGATGTTCCGGCGGCAACAACTGTTTCCGCTGAAACAGAAAAACAGCCCGTGGAGGAGAAAGCTGCTGAGTTGTCTGAGACTGTTGGAAAGCCTGCTAAGCCTCCGGTGGTAAAGAAAACTGAGAAAACTGAAGACGCTGAGAAAAAACAGAGTCCGGCTCCACGTAAGGTGGCGGCTGAGATCACTGCGGAAAGTGTCGATATCGTCAGGCAGCAGCTTGAAGAGTTGCTTGGCCTGATGACTTTTCCATCTGAGGTTACAGCTGTGCTTGATAATGGCACCATACGGCTGCGGGTGGGTGAGGAACATGAGGAGGCTCTGACCGGACAGGATGGTAAGATTATTGATTCTCTTCAGTATCTGCTCCGTAAACTTGCTGCCAGAAAGGTTGAGGAGAAGATCCGTCTCTCTATTGATATCGGCGAATTTCGTGAGAGACGTAAAGTTGAGCTGATGGAGCGTGCTAAAGAGCTTGCCGCTCAGGTCAAAGAGGACGGTAAAACCCAGGCCATACCGCCTCTAAATCCTTCGGAACGTCGCATTGTCCATGTGGCCCTGCAGGATGACAAAGAGATCCGTTCCCGCAGTGTGGGGGAAGGGTTGTTTAAGAAAATTCTCATCTACAAACCTGGTAAGGGTAAGAAACCAGGTTCCAGCAACAGTAAACGTGGCGGGCGGGGCAGGCGTGGTAAATCTGCAAAAACACCGCAGGAGAACAGTGACTCCTGAATGTGAACCGGTTAATACCGTGGACAGTAGCGAAACCATTGCGGCAATTTCGACCCCACCCGGATCAGGAGGAATAGGTATTATCCGCATGAGCGGATCTGCTGCTCTCACTCTTTTACAGACAATTTTCCAGCCCAGTGAACGGAACTGTTCCTTTGAAAGTCACCGTCTTTACTACGGGCGCATTGTTCATCCTGTTAAAAAAAAAGACCTCGATGAAGTCCTGGCCGTTTTTATGGCCGCACCAAGGACTTACACCCGTGAGGATGTGGTCGAGATTCATTGTCACGGCAACTTTCTTGTACTGCAGTCCATTCTGGAGCTGCTCATTTCCTATGGCGTACGCCTAGCAGATCCCGGCGAATTCACCAAGCTTGCTTATCTCAATGGCAGAATTGATCTGACCCAGGCCGAGGCGGTTATTGATATCCTCTCTGCCAGAACCCGGAAGGGAATGGATATGGCCTTGGATCAGCTTGGGGGAACGCTTTATAAACGGGTGGATGGGATTCGGACTGCTTTGGTGCAGATGAGGGCAGTCGTGGAAGTTGCCATTGATTTTCCGGATGAAGATATTGAGATAGTTCAGCATGCCTCGCTTCTGACAAAGGTGGATGAGGAAGTTTCAACCCCCCTTGAGCGGCTGCTGCGCCATGCTGAAGATGGGAGGATTTTCCGTGAAGGCATCTCGGTCGTTATCGTGGGGCTTCCAAATGTTGGCAAATCGAGTCTGCTCAATACCCTGCTTCAGGAAGAGCGGGCTCTGGTGACTGCCATTCCCGGAACCACCCGTGATACCATAGAAGAGTATCTGGATATCCAGGGTGTGCCCGTGCGTATGGTTGATACTGCCGGAATAAGGCAGGGTGCCGACGAAGTTGAAATGCTGGGGATAGAGCGGGCCAGAAAGCAGATTGACCAGGCGGATTTAGTTCTGTTTATGCTTGATGCCGCAAGGGGCGTTTCGGCAGATGACCTGCAGTTGCTGGAAAGTGTTCGGGATAAACCACTGCTCATTGTGTCAAATAAGATGGATATAGGATCAGGTCGCATCGATCTGGCCGGGCTTGGGCTTGATGAAGGTGCTCCCTCTGTTTCCATTTCTGCAAAACAGCAGCAGGGTATAGAAAAACTGAAGGACACCATTTTTAATATTGTTGTTGGAAATAGTGAGCAATGGCAGGAGGAAGGTTGTGCCCCGAATGTCAGGCACAAGGCTGCTTTGCTTGCCGCAAAAGAGGCTGCAGAGCGATTGAGCCAGGGACTTAGCATGAGGTGTACCAGTGATCTGCTTGCCATTGACCTGCAGGATTGTCTTGACCAGCTCAACATCATTGTGGGGGTTACCACCACAGAGGATGTGCTGGATGTTATTTTCGAACAGTTCTGTCTTGGAAAGTAGAGACTTTTTTTAATTATTATGCCACTGAAAATCTCCATAAACGGATTTGGACGTATTGGCCGTTCTGTACTGCGGGCACTGTATGAGCGCAATCTGCAGGATGCCATTGATGTGAGAGCCGTGAATGAGCTGGCAGACTGTGAGACCGTGGCCTATATGCTGCGTTATGATAGTACTCATGGCAGGTTTCCCCATGATGTGTCAGTGAAAACAGGGATTCTCGGTATAGGCACCAGAGAGATTCATCTGCTTCACCACCATTCCCTGACAAAGCTTCCCTGGCAGGACATTGATGTGGATGTGGTACTCGAGTGCACTGGTCAGTACAGGAAGAGAGAAGAGCTGGAAATACATCTGGAGCAGGGCGCAGAAAAAGTACTGTTGAGTCAACCTGGAGTTGAGGTCGATTTTACCTTGATTGCCGGTCTGAATCAGGATTTGTTGTTGCCCCGTCACCGTATCGTCTCGCTGGGATCCTGTTCTACCAACTGTGTCCTCCCTGTATTTTCCCTGCTTGACAAGGCTTTTGGTATAGAACAGGGGGTGACCACCACCATACATTCGGCCATGAATGACCAGCCGGTCATCGACGCCTACGCCAGTGATCTGCGGCGCACCAGGGCTGCTGTTGCCAGTATAATTCCTGTTGATACCGCTCTGCCGCGAGGAATATCACGGCTGATGCCCCACCTTGACGGGAAGATCGAGAGTATTCATCTGCGGGTTCCAACCCTTAACGTTTCCGTCATGGATCTGAGTCTACAGCTCAAGAGTGATGTAACCGTAAGCATGGTGGACAGGCTCCTTGAAGATGCCAGTTGCGGCGAGTTGAATAATATCATCGGTTTTACCAGAGAACCGCACGCGTCTGTTGATTTTAACCATGATAGGCGCAGCGGCATTGTGGATGCCACCCAGACCAGGGTCAGCAACGGTCGTCTTCTGAAAATGCTGATCTGGTTTGACAATGAATGGGGATTTGCGAACCGTATGGTAGACGCATTGCAGAACAGGGCCCTCCAGGAAAACCTGTAGGAGAAAAATTGAATTTTATGGTACTGAAACAGGCTGCAGGTGAGCAGCTGTCATATTATGTTTCCATCAGCTTGATCACTTCCTGAACCAGCCGGTCTGCGCCCTCTCCAATCTGATCCACCCGGGATTCCAGCATATAACAGGGAGTTGTCACAACTTTGAGGTGGCTGTCTACTACTACTTCACACTGCATGGTGCTTCTGTGGCTTGCCCCCATCTCTTCAATGGCTGTGGCAGTGTTTTTATCCTGGCCTATGGTCAGTTCGACCCGAGGCAGGATTCTGGCAAGGATAACAGGGGCTATGCAGAGAGCAGCAATGGGTTTTTGCAGCGCATGGGTGGCAAGTATCGCTTTCTCAACGGCCACGTTTATGTGGCAGGCATGACCTTTGGTGGCAAAGTCGGAGAGATTGCTGGCAGCCCCAAGACCGCCTGGCAGGATCAGAGCGTCATGTGACTCTGCCTCAAAGGTGGCGAGATCCAGAATGTCACCTCTGGCAATTCGTGCGGCTTCCACCAGGACGTTGCGCTTTTCATCCATGGTCTCACCGGTGAGATGGTTGCTCACCTGGCTCTGAGAGATGTTTGGGGCGTAGCACTGATAATCTGCGCCATTTTTGTGAATGGCCCAGAGGGTAAGCGTTGCCTCGTGGATCTCAGATCCATCCAGGTGGCCGCAACCGGAGAGAATGACTGCAATGGATTTTTTACTCATACCAGTATAAATAGATTGTCC
>Ga0256840_1001609_pt1 | contig 20930 bp, 9 predicted proteins | sample 355202metaG_FD_185969 | JGI IMG/M metagenome (GOLD analysis project Ga0256840, IMG submission 185969) | Hydrothermal vent microbial communities from Mid Atlantic Ridge, Atlantic Ocean - 355-202 | ecosystem: Environmental > Aquatic > Marine > Hydrothermal vents | place: Atlantic Ocean: Mid...
GAATACTATCTATTGTAGCTCGCTTTTGTTTAAATTATGAATAATTGTTTTGCAGAAGTAAAATACCATGTATTACTATAATAAACAAACTTTTGCTCCTCTTTTCTAAGATGACAAAGTAGGAATAATTCATGTGAGTAAAGTAAGAATCTATATTCATCTTTTGTCTAAATAGTGAATTTTAAAACCCTATAATTTAAATGCTTATGTCAGGTCAATCGATATAAGTAATTGAGAATGAAATGCTTATGATCATTAGGAATTAGGAGTCACCTATAATGGGTGATATTTTGTATCATATTTACATCTGTACATTTCTTGCTAATTTTATTGTTTTACGTAGAAATACTTGTTTTACTCCTATTTATTATATTATATTTGTATTATAAATATACTACTATATAAATATTTACATATTTATTTGTAATATTTTTTGTTCACCCAAACTTTAAATACATGATTATCAAACGATTAGCTGTTGCTACTATGCTGTTGTCGGCTGTAGCATTTTCAGGCTGTACTAACGACGACGACGGTCCAAGCGTAAAAGCAGACTTGGATAAAGAATTATTAGCTGTACTGACCAGTGCAGGAGGGACGAGCGGAGCGGATTATTTTAAGTTACCCGCAAGTGATGATTTTGCAAAAATCCCGCAAGATCCAAAAAATGCAATGACTGCTGCAAAAGTAGAACTTGGAAAGTTTTTGTTTCACGAGACTGCAATTGCTATAAACCCTAAGATGCCTAGTGCAGAGGGAACTTATTCATGCGCAACATGTCACCATGCAAAAGCAGGATTTCAAGCAGGAAGACCACAAGGTATCAGTGATGGTGGTATAGGTTTTGGAAACAATGGTTTGGATAGGATAAAAAGAGATGATTATCCAGATGATTCCGTTGACGTTCAGCCAATAAGAACTCCGACTGCTATGAACATTACGTATCAGGAAAACATGTTGTGGGATGGTGCATTTGGTGCCACAGGAGAGAATGTAGATACTGATGCTTATTGGACCCCAGGTACGCCAAAAGAAACCAACAACCTTGGCTACGCTGGTGTTGAAACACAGGCAATTGCAGGGCTGACTGTACATAGACTTAAAATAGAAGGATCACTATGTGAATCAGATGCTGACTACAAGCAAATGTTTGCGGCTGCTTTTCCTAGCATTGCAGCAGAGGAACGAATAACAAGAGAGTATGCAGGTTTAGCAATTGCTGCCTATGAAAGAAGCTTATTGCCAAATGAAGCGCCATTTCAAAAATGGTTGGCAGGAGATGATGCTGCGATGAGTGACAGTGAAAAACGTGGAGCGGTTGTTTTCATGGAAAAAGGAAAATGTGCAACTTGTCATACCGGGCCTGCACTTAGCTCTATGGCATTTTATGGTTATGGTATGAATGATTTAAGAATGCTGAATAATATATTTCAAAAGAAAGAAATGGATCATAAAGGTCGAGGTGGGTTTACAGGGCTAGCTGCAGATGATTATACCTATAAGGTACCTCAACTATATAACATGAAAGATTCACCGTTCTTAGGACACGGTGCTTCCTTTAATTCTATTCGTGAAGTTGTTGAGTATAAGAACAATGGTGTGGCAGAGCATACTGGTGTCCCTGCTTCTCAACTTTCTGCTGAGTTTAAACCGTTAGGATTGACTGATGATGAAGTGACTGACTTGACCGCCTTTATGGAAACCGCATTGTATGATGCGAATCTAGAAAGATATTTACCAGATGTACTTCCTTCAGGAAATTGCTTTCCTGTAAATGACGTACAATCAAAAATTGACCTTGGTTGTAACTAGAACTAGTCAATGAAATAAAAAAAGCCTTTTCGATGTTTCGGAAAGGCTTTTTTTATTTCCTTTATATTTCTACTTTAGTGAAAAATAAAAACTATGAAAATAATTTCCTGGAATGTAAATGGTATTAGAGCCGCAGCTAAAAAAGACTTTCAAGGTTCAGTGCACAGCATTAATCCTGATATACTTTGCCTGCAAGAAACCAAGGCACAAGATGATCAAGTGATAGAAGCCATCGACTTGAAGGAAGATTACAACCTAAGTATTAACTCAGCAGTGAAAAAGGGATATTCTGGTACTGCTATTTTGTCAAAAGAAGATCCTATAAGCGTAAAAAATCACTTAGGTATAAAAGTACATGACCAAGAGGGTAGGGTGATGACTGCGGAATATGAGGATTTTTTTTTAGTAAATGTCTATGTGCCAAACTCTAAACGCGGATTGTTGCGCTTAGATTATAGAGAAGGGTGGGACAAAGATTTACTGGCGCACCTAAAGAATTTAGAAAAAAAGAAACCAGTAATCATGTGTGGTGATTTGAATGTGGCGCATCAGGCAATAGACTTGAAAAACCCAAAATCAAATTATAATAAAACAGCCGGTTATACCCAAGTAGAGATTGATGGGTTGAGTAATTTTATTGCTGCTGGATTTATAGATTCGTTTAGACATCTTCATCCTGAAAAAATAGAATATAGCTGGTGGAGTTACAGAATGTCTGCAAGGGAACGAAATATTGGCTGGCGGATTGACTATTTTTTGGTCAGTAAAAGTATCATTGACAAAGTAACGGCAGCATTTATTCTACCTGAGGTGATAGGTTCTGACCATTGTCCAGTTGGGATTGAAATTGATTTTTAATTTTATACACAGAGGAATACCCATGAGCAATCGAATTATTTACAGAAAAGACCGCCGGATGTTTTTTTTTAATTAATTTTTTCAGATATTGGGTTTTGATATATAACCTACTATATTATTCCAATGAAAAACGTGCAAGAAGTAACAATAAGCAAACCAGTTCACAAAAAACTAGGAGAACTAGCATCAACAGCAATCTCTGGTAATGATATAAGCTCGTCGGTATTATATGTGTCTGCTTTGGCAATTGCAACAGCCGGTGGTTATGCATGGATTACTTTAGGAATCGTTGCCTTTGTTTTATTCTTTTTCAGGAAAATATACGGAGAAGTAGTAGGTGCCTTGCCATTAAATGGTGGTGCCTATAATGCGCTGCTGAATACTACAAGCAAGTCTTGGGCTTCTATGGCGGCGACATTAACCCTTTTGTCTTATATGGCGACGGCGGTGATTTCAGCGGAAGAAGCCATGCACTATTTGTCAAAAATTTGGCACTTTTTACATGAGCCGACACCGACACCTATTAATATTCTATTTCCTTCCTATGTTGAGTTAGCAACGGTTATTCTGTTGTCTGCTTTTGCAATGTTGGTAATTAATGGTATCTCTGAATCTGCCATAGTGGCGATAGTAATATTTATTTTCCACTTGTCTTCTATGGTTATTTTGATGGGAGCGTCTGTTTATTATTTGTCAATAAATGGCTTAGATCAGTTTGGCTTTAACTGGGCTAGTAAAGATGATAATATGTGGTGGGCAATATTTATGGGTTTTTCGGTGTCCATGCTTGGTATTTCAGGTTTTGAAAGTTCCGCTAATTTTGTGGAAGAGCAGGAAAAAGGAGTATTCCCCAAAACACTAAAGAATATGTGGGTTGTCGTAAGTGTTCTAAATCCATTGATGGCATTTTTTGCACTATCTATGTTTAGCACAGCCGATATATCTAATAACTATCAAGAAGGATTACTGGCAGGAATGGCTGATTTAACGGCAGGGGGCTGGCTGAAATTCATCGTGTCCATTGATGCTGTCTTGGTGTTAAGTGGTGCAGTACTTACTTCTTACGTTGGTGTTACAGGTTTGATGGAACGTATGACATTGGATAGAATTTTACCTAATAGCTTACTACGAAAAAACAAAAAGGGAAGCTCATATAAGTTAGTGTTATTGTTTCTAGCATTAAGTATTTCTGTTTTAGTGATTACCAAGGGAGATGTTGCCTTATTAGCAGGAGTTTATACCATTTCGTTTTTGGCGGTGATGACTTTATTTGTGATTGGCAATGTGCTGCTCAAAGCGAAGAGGGCAAAACTGCCTCGTCCAGAAATAGCTCCTTGGATAGGTATAATAATTGCTTTTATTGGAGTTGTAGTTGCCTTGATGGGTAATATATTCAACCCTGATAAACCCGATAATTTCAAAGTATTTTTGCAATACTTTATCCCGTCAGCGATATTTATCATTATCATGCTAAACAGAATTTCGCTATTAAAATTAACGTTAAAATTTGTCCGATATATATTTGATCCAATTAGAAAGTTCTTCATACGATCTGACAAAGGAATACAAAGAACCATTGATGATATTAACAGTCAGGAGTTTGTGTTCTTTACCAAAGGAGATAATGTCGCAACATTAAATATGGTCATGCGCTATATTGAAAAAAATGAGCATACAAGAAAATTGAAAATTGTCACCATCATCAAGGAAGGAGATATTATTGACAGTAAATTACTCCAAGATGTAGATGTGCTTGACAGAGAATACCCTGACATTGATATTGAATTCATCCATAAAATAGGAAAATTTGGACCAAAGCTTATTGAGCAACTTTCTAAAAAGTGGGATATCCCAATTAATTTTATGTTTATTGGTTCCCCAAGTGATAAGTTTCCGTACAGACTCGAAGAGCTTGGTGGTGTACGGTTGATTATTTGATGGATAGAAATTTCTGGGTACTTTTTAGCGTGGTTTGGTCGGTGTGTAGCAGGTTCAAACAAACTTATTTCCTTAATGCCTTAATGGTTCAAGGCTGTCATGATACCCTCTTCCAATTGTTTAGCAATCACACTCGACTCATGGTTATTGACTAGATAGGCCTGGCATTTCTTAGCCATTGCATCATAATTTTTATCCTTGATAAGTTGATTAATGGCATCAGCCATCTGATTGTTTTCTTTGACGATAATCCCTAGTCCATTCTTAGCAATGATGTCATCAGGATCAATTTTTTCTCTGGTAACAATGGGTGTGCCCGCTGCAAAAGCCTCAAGAAATGTATTAGAGAATCCTTCGAAAATGGAAGTGTTGAAAAGCGCATAGGCATTCCCTAGAAAATTGAGAATCTCATCTCTTTCAATATGTCCAACAAACGCAACATTTTCTAATTTTTTCAATTTTTCGAGCGCTATTTTTGTTTCATTGTCAGTCTTATGCGTTTCTTTTCCAGCCAGTTTAAACAATACTTCAGGTAGTGATTTTATAATTTCATAGGCAGTAGGCACGTTTTTAAATATACTGAAATTGCCAACCCAGGCAATATATTTTCGCTCGTTTCTATCTAATATTTCAGGTAATTTCCCTTCATAGAAATACGGATTGTGAATTATTATCCTTTTCGTTTTAGGAAAAGTGATTCTGAAATTTTCATCTTGATAACTATTCTGGCAAATAATTAAATCAGTATTTCTTACACCATACTCGTATAGTTTCTGTGAGCTTTTGGATAGGTAATCTTTATATTCTCCATCTGCATCTGCATTGCTAGCGGGAAGGAAAATGGCGGGCACTTTAAGCCGCTTGGCTACATATGCCATCACACCTGTGTTGATGGCAGCACTTATTTGCAATACCACATCTGGTTTGTATGCCTTCGCGGTTTTTAGCATGGATAATTTACGAGTAAAAAAGCGAATTCCTTTGATTCCGCCCGAACGATCGTAGGATTCTATTAGTTCAAATACTTCTTTTTTGCTGGCAAATTCATTGGCACCGTTCCAAGTTAAGAAAGCAACAGTATGCCCAAGACTTGTCAGCCCTTTGGCAAGCGCATATAACCTTATGGTAGCACCACCAATTACGTTATTCTCTCCTTTAAGCAAATAGGGGATTCTGTCATCAAAAAATAAAATGCGCATATGAAGTTAGCTAGAATATTGTGATTGCTGCAAAGAAACCATATTCAGTTTAGTTTTGCGCAGTTTTTCTAAACTTTAGAAGCCTAATGCTGATAAACACAATTAGCCCTAATGCTATTGCTATTAATAGTACCGTTCTGCGAAATGGTAAAACACTTCCTTTCTTTGTATTTTTAAATGCGGCTTTATTGGCAGTATGTATAGACTCTACAGCTCCCACATCAGGTGCCTCGCCAAGGTAATTGTCACTGAAATTCGGAATATAGGTACCGGCATCTATTCCTATGCTTCCTACTATTAGTGCATGGTTCTCATCAAATTTCGGAAATTCTTTTTGAAGTAAGCGTCCATTTTTTTGATACCCACTTTCATTGCAAAATTTAGTGATTCCTCCTGAGTAAAAATCGTAATCAAAATCATTGGTGCAACTGTCAGCACGTTCTAAAAAGGTAGGAATCCTCCTTTTATAGCTTAGAAAGATGTTATTTCTTGAAATTACATTGTAAAGATTTCCTCCTGAGGATTTGATAGCAGAACCGCAGCCAAGGGGAGTTGTGCCAGTTGATTTTGCTTGTAATAGTGTATTGTGAAACACGTAAGTACGACCTCCTCCATAAAAAACGCCTCCTTTCATTTGTCCACCAGCCTTGATAAAAGGCCCCCTTTCATATTCATCTGGGTCATTGGTCAATCCGCTTTTTCGGCTAGTGTTTGCAATATTCCGCCATATATATAATGGCCCTTTTGATACAGTGGCTATGGCGATTTTCACATACGTCTTATCAATGTAATTATCCCAAATTCTGACATTTTCATTAGCGCCTTCACTTTCTATGCCATCATCCCAACAATGCGAAATGCTGTTGCTATAGATATCGGAATCTTTGTTTGGAAAACCTCTGAAACTGTAATTTTCTGCTGCACCAAAGGCGTCATTGAAATAATGAGCACTGTCCGAGTAAATCTCATTATACCTGATGACGTGATTGCCGTTGGATTCTGCAAGATGAATTGCTTGTGGCCCTGCTGGGTGCAAGGAGCCATTCATTCTTCTCTCTACCCAACTGTTGGCATCTGTTGCGGGATGGTGTAATTTATTTTTTTGGATAATGATTCGCTCGATATTTGGGTGTTTTTTTGCAGAGAATATTGCAGAGTTGCGGTTTTTTCCCCAGCCATCCAGTGCTTTGCTTCCCCAGCCTGATATGTCATTTTCTTCTATAATAATGTCATGACAATTATTGAAGATTCGAATACCGTGTGTTGCAGCGCCTTTCAAAGTTAAACCCCTTAATATAATAAAAGAAGTGCCCTCCGCAACCTCCACACAATTGGCTCTTTCATGATTTACATCAATAGCTGATCTTCCTTCGTCAGGTTTATATGTATATAATATATACCCTTCGCTTGTGCCTGATTCGTTTATTTTCAGTGTTTTATTCGAGGTTTTTTCTAAGTATATTGTTTTAGCAATCGGAAAATTCTCTGCCCATGTGCGACTAGTTATTATTTTGCTCTTGTTACTTTCTTTTGGAAAAATCTGTACTTCATAGGTTGTACCAGGAGATAAGTTTACAATGCTTCCTCTATATTCCTTATTTCTTTTGTCATACCATAGTGGTAGTGCTTCTTTCCAATTTTTATCACCCTTAACTCTATAGTTTACTTCACATTCACCAATAAATTCTTTTGGACTATAATAGATACCAAAACTGTGAAACGTTGGTGTAATTGTTTGAGCAGAAAGGGCGCCTAACATTATAATATTAAAAACGAAAAATAGGAAAAATGTCCGCAATAACTTAAACATGCTTATTATAAAAAATATTTGTTAAACCCACATTTGAACGTAATGTCTTGATAAAAGTTTACTTTTAATTTAAACGAACCCACAATATACGAAATGATCATGCTGGTTTTTAAATTTTAGGAATATTTTTTTTCACGGCTTAAACTGTTTAGGTTTAATTCAGAAATTAGACTAATTTTAGGAAAATTTTTATTTTTTCAAGAGATTTTTTCTATGTGTGGAATAACTGGCGTACTGCATTTTGACCGAGAAAGGGAGGTAGAGGCAAATACACTCAAAAAGATGAATGACATCATCAGTCATCGAGGGCCTGATGGTGAAGGTTTTTTTATTAAAAAAAATGTGGGGTTAGGCCACAGAAGATTGGCTATCATTGACCTGAGTACAGGTGACCAACCTATGTATAGCGATGATAGAAAAAAAATCATTGTTTTTAATGGGGAGATATATAATTATATTGAATTAAGAGAAGAGTTAGTGAAGCTTGGTCACGCCTTCAAAACCTCATCAGATACAGAAGTTATAGTGAAGGCATATGAACAGTGGGGCGTAGATTGTCAGCATAAATTGAATGGCATGTGGGCTTTTGCGCTATGGGATGAAACGAAGCAAGAACTGTTTATTTCAAGAGATAGGATAGGAGAGAAGTCCTTAAATTATGCTATTTTTGACAACTCCATTGTTTTCAGTTCAGAGATTAAAAGTTTACTTGAATATGGAATACCCAAATCACCTGATAGTCAGCTAGTTGAATTGTATTTTACTCTCGGCTTTATTCCTTCGCCATATACATTCTACAAGGGCATTTCAAAGCTAAAGGCCGGACATTACTTGCTGGTTAAAGATGGGAACATAACTGAGAAATCTTATTGGGAATTACCTGACATCTCGGAGAGTGACTTGATTACTGACGAGAAGTATGTGCTTGAAGAATTTGAAAGATTATTTGTAGATTCTGTAAAAATAAGAATGCGTAGTGATGTTCCTTTTGGTGCATTTTTAAGCGGCGGATTGGACTCCGCTAGTATTGTTGCGGAGATGTCAAAAATAAGCAATAATCCAGTAGAGACTTTCACCATTGGTTTTTCTCAAAAAGATTTCGATGAGCGAAGTTTAGCAAAGCAAGTCGCCGAAAAGTTCAAAACAAATCACCATGAGTATCAGGTGGAACCTGACCAGTTTGAAGATTCACTGAAGAGAATTCTTTTTCATTACGACGAGCCATTTGCTGATCCTGCGGCTATTCCTACTGGGTTTGTCTCTGAGTGTGCTGCCAAACATGTAAAGATGGTGCTAACTGGTGACGGGGGTGATGAGGTGCTTTCTGGCTACCGGGCTTTTAGAGGTGAAAAATTTGCTCATAAATACCAGCAGTTCCCGAAACTTATTCAAAATGGCTTGCCTGCAATGCTTTCAGGCGTGTCATCTATGTTTAAAGGAAAAAAGAGGTATAAGCTGAACCGTTATCACCAGACACTCAAATATGCAAAAGACTCTTTTGATCAGCGCTTGATATCAAAATATGATATGAATGGTCCCTACTCTCCAAAAGATTTTATAACCAGTGATACCATCAATGTTGAGGATTTTGTGAGTGATACTATGAAGGGTAGTCGCTTTAAAGATCCTTTTTACCAGTTTATGTACTGGCAGTATATCACTTCTCTCCCTGATAGAATGCTTTTGAAAGTAGATAGAATGAGTATGGCACATTCACTGGAAACTCGAATTCCATTTTTGGATCATAGACTCGTTGAACTGATGTATAGGGTGCATAAAGATATTAAATTACCTGGCTATAAGACCAAAAGTGTTTTAAGAAAAACTGTCGCCACACAATTACCGGAATCATTGCTCACTGCTTCAAAGAAAGGCTTTAATGTGCCACTTAGGGAGTGGTTTAAAGATAAATCGTTTGATGTGGTGCTAGATGAGATAGCTAAGAAGGATTTTGGATTAAATAATAAGCTCATCAAAAAGGTGATTGAGGACAATAAAAACGGTACTTATGACTATGGGCATTTTATCTGGAAAATGATTATTTATAATAGATGGCTAGAAGGGTAATGGAAAGAAAATTGAATATACTTTTTATTAGTAGTGGAACAACGAAATTTGGTGTAGTGCCTTTTATCAAAAGTCAGGAGCAATCTCTAATTGATAATGGCGTGTCATTAGATCATTTTTTAATCACTGAAGGTGGAATCAAAGGCTATTACAATAGCATAGGCAAGCTAAAAGAACAATTAAAAGCCAAAAAGTATGATGTCATTCATGCGCATTATGCATACTGTGGCTGGGTCGCGGTATTGGCTTTTTCTGGTATTCCCATCGTTATATCATATATGGGTAGCGATGTTTATGGCATGGTTGATGCCAAAGGAAACCGTAAACTAAAGAGTTATCCTGTTATATTTTTAGCAAAAATGTTACAGCCTTTTGTGTCAAAAATTATAGTGAAATCACAAAATTTAGCAGATTACGTTTACCTAAAAAATAAGTGTGAGATTATTCCAAACGGCGTGGATTATCAGAAGTTTATGCCAAGAGATCAACAAGAGATAAGAAAAAAATTAGGGCTGGAAACTAATAAGAAATACATTGTATTCTTAGCCAATGCTGCCGATCCCAGAAAGAATATTACGCTAGTAGAAGAAGCAATTATAAAAGCAAACGAACCTGACTGGGAAATACTTAATCCATATCCAATTGCTCCTGATGAAATTCCGCAGTATATCAATGCTGGAGACGTATTGGTGCTGACTTCCTATTTGGAAGGCTCACCAAATGTAATCAAAGAAGGGATGGCGAGCGCAATACCCATTGTGGCAACAGATGTAGGTGATGTGCAGGCTATCATTGGAAAAACGGATGGTTGCTATGTTACTGATTTTGATGCGGATGATATGGCGAAGAAATTAAAACAGGCTATTGAATATGGAGAAACTACTGGTAGAAAAGATATTGAGCATTTGGAAATAAATACGGTTGCAAAACGAATTATTGGACTGTATGAGGGGCTGGTTGTGGGTTAGAAATTTTTACCATATAAGGCATATAAGTTTTATATAAGAAAACAAAAAAAGAGGAAACCAATCGGTTTCCTCTTTTAGTCTTCTAATCAATAAATTTTAATGATTCTGTCTCTTAATAAGATTCAACGCTGAACCTGCTCTATACCAATCAATTTGCCCTTCATTATAGGTGTGAAGTGTTTTGATAGTTTCTTTTGAACCGTCTGCATGTGTGATTTCTATGTTTAGCGGTTTGCCGGCGGCGAACTCATTCAAATCTAAAAAGCTGAAAGTATCGTCTTCTTTGATTTTGTCAAAATCACTTTCATCTGCAAAGGTTAAGCCTAGCATTCCTTGTTTTTTAAGATTTGTTTCGTGGATTCTTGCAAATGATTTTACCAATACAACTTTTACACCGAGATGTCTAGGCTCCATGGCAGCATGCTCACGAGAAGAGCCCTCCCCATAATTATGATCACCGACAACAATTGTGGGTATTCCAGCGGCTTTATAAGTGCGCTGTGTGGCGGGCACAGCACCGTACTCACCGGTCAACTGGCTTTTTACATTATTGGCTTCTTCATTGAAAAAATTGATGGCACCAATCAAGCAGTTATCAGAAATATTATCAAGATGTCCTCTGTATCGTAGCCATGGACCTGCCATAGAGATATGATCAGTGGTACATTTTCCCTTGGCTTTGATAAGTAGTTTCATACCCGTGATATTTTTCCCGTCCCACGGCTCAAAAGGGGTTAGCAGTTGCAAACGTTTTGAATCAGGGGCTACTTTAATTTCTATGCCGCTACCATCGGTTGCGGGAGCTTGGTAGCCGTTGTCTGCAACATCAAATCCTTTAGGTGGCAATTCATATCCTGTTGGCACCGCTAGACTTACTTCTTCTCCTTTATCATTGGTCAGCGTATCTGTTAACGGATTGAAATCCAGTTTACCTGAGATAGCCACTGCAGCCACCATTTCTGGAGAAGCAACAAATGCCATGGTATTTGGATTGCCATCTGCTCTTTTTCTGAAGTTTCTATTAAAAGAGTGAACGATTGAGTTTTTCTCTTCTTTGTCAGCCCCAGCTCTGTCCCATTGTCCAATACATGGGCCACAGGCATTGGTAAATATTCTTGCCCCGAAAGTTTCAAACGTTTTGAGTAAGCCATCTCTGTCGGCAGTGTAGCGCACTTGCTCTGAACCAGGATTGATACCCAAACTAGATTTTGCGGTTAATCCTTTTGATAATGCATCTTCCACAATAGAAGCCGCCCTTGTTAAATCTTCGTAAGACGAGTTGGTACATGAACCTATCAATGTCCATTCGATATCGGTTGGCCAATCATTCTTTTTGGCTGCTGCTTTCATTTCTGATACTGGCGTAGCCAAATCCGGGGTAAATGGACCGTTTAGATGAGGGGTTAATGTAGAAAGATTAATTTCTATCACTTGGTCAAAATATTTTTCGGGATTAGCATAAACTTCTGCATCTCCAGTTAAGTGTTCTCTGATACCATTGGCTAAATCCGCTACTTCAGCTCTTCCTGTGGCTCTCAAATATCTTTCCATGGAATCATCGTATCCGAATGTAGAAGTGGTCGCCCCAATTTCTGCACCCATATTACAAATAGTTCCTTTACCGGTACACGACATCGATATCGCACCGTCTCCAAAATATTCTACAATAGCACCTGTTCCTCCTTTGGCAGTAAGAATGCCAGCCACTTTTAAGATTACATCTTTAGGAGCAGTCCATCCATTTAGTTTTCCGGTTAACTTAACACCTATCAATTTTGGGAATTTCAATTCCCAAGGCATACCTGCCATCACATCCACCGCATCTGCTCCTCCTACACCGATGGCCACCATACCTAACCCACCAGCATTTACGGTGTGTGAATCTGTACCAATCATCATACCACCAGGAAATGCATAATTTTCTAATACCACCTGGTGAATGATTCCAGCACCTGGTTTCCAAAAACCGATGCCGTATTTATTTGACACTGATTCTAAAAAGTTAAAAACCTCTCCACTGGCGGTAATAGATTTTTGAAGGTCTTCCTTTGCGCCTTCTTTCGCTAATATAAGGTGATCACAATGTGCAGTAGAAGGTACTGCTACTTTGCTTTTTCCTGCTTGCATAAATTGCAAAAGTGCCATTTGTGCCGTCGCATCTTGCATGGCTACTCGGTCAGGGGCAAAATCCACATAAGACCCACCTCTTGTAAAAGCTTCCAATGCCTGATCGCCATGCAAATGTGAATATAAAATTTTCTCTGAAAGGGTGAGTGGTTTGTTTACTACTTTTCTAGCAGCCTCGATGCTGTCGCCCATTCGAGAATAGACCGCCTTAATCATATCAATATCAAATACCATCATGTGTTGTTATAGGTTCTACTTCTAATACAAGCAAATTTAACAATTATACTTTCAATTTTAAACCTTTTCTTTGAAATTGTCGAGCTTCAAGACCTAACAGGTTTTTAAAATCTGTTAGGTCTGATAAAGTGATATTAGGTACGTTTGCTTTTCAGTATTTGTACTCGTTTTAAAGTTTGTGATTTTAACAGTACTATAAATCTATATGGGAAATGTACAAAATTTAATAAGGTTCTACTATCCTCTTACCTGTTGCGAGGTCTCCTTATTCAGTGTTCTGTTCTAGGGGATGCCGCAACAAGTGCGGCAATATAAACCATTTTAAATCAGTCGTTTACGATTTTATTTTTTGCAAAAGCGCCTAAATACTTACATATGATAATGTATGCACTTTTTTTAACAAAAATTGAAAGTGGATATTTCTAATATTACAATAGTAAAAAGGTGAGACAATTCGAATATGGAAGGAAACAAACAGATTTTCGTAAAAGAGTGAATCACCAATAGCAAAGCAGTTTAAGATAAACAGACAGTAATTTCTTTAAATCATGATACAATTAAAATATTTAAAAGGACTCTTGATAGCAGTAGGGTTTCTATCGTTGATGTCGCTCACCGATGCCAAGGCACAATGTAAGATTGAATTTGAATTTAGGAGTGAAGTATCAGAAAAAGAGGGCAATACAGGAAAAATTTTCCTCACAAAGAAAGCTGGAGGAGAGGAAGTTACTTTTAGGTTGTATGAATTTTTTCATATAAAGAAAGGTGCTGTTAAAACAAAAAAAACAGAAAAATTTAGCAATAGGGGAGAATTTTTGGTTTTCGATAACTTACCTAGCTCTAGGTATTTAATACTTGCAGAAGATAAGAACTGTAAAGTAACGATTGGGGGAATAGAAGGAATAGTTGTAAAGTCTAGCAGATAATAAAGAAGATGATGAGAAATATTTACAAAGCGGTTTTTACATTTTTGCTAATTTCGGTTGGCTTTAATACGTATGGGCAATGTCCGACAGCAGCAAATACAACAGTAGATATAACTGATGAAACGTGTTTCGGTTTTAATGATGGTACAATTAAGTTAACTTTTGGAGATGGCACACCTCCGTTTACTTTTCGATTGATTGATTTCTTTTCTGGTAATGATGTTGCTGAACCTTTTGGTTTACCGGCTACGGTTACCACACCTACTCCAAACAGCGTCGTTTTCAGTAATGTACCACCTTCAACATACCTTGTTCAGGTTATACACTCTACTCCAAATTGCTTTTTTACATTTGGGGGAATCACAGGGTATACTGTTGGAGCGGCAGTCGAACTAACAGTTGCAACAAATAGCATCACACCTGCCTGTACACCAGGCACTGGTGAAATCAATTTAGATGTAGCCGGCGGAACAGGAACTTACAATTTTGCATGGTCTGGTCCAACAGCCATCGGAGATGTGGAAGATCCTGTAGGGTTAGATGCAGGAACGTATGCAGTGGATGTAACCGATGCAAATGCTTGTTTGGTGACACATGCTGATATTGTGGTGCCAGCACCGCCATTATCCGCTCAAAACCCAATAAACAGTAGTTATTGTCAAGGAGACCCTGTGACTTCGGTATCGGTAGATGATCCAGGCCCTGGTTTTAGAATTGACTGGTATGATAATATGGTTGGTGGTGCTATTGTGGGCACTGGCATAACATTATCTCCTGGGGTTCCAGGAACTTATTATGCGGAGATTGTTGATGAAACCACTTTATGCTCTAGCATTGCAAGGGTTGCGGCTACAATTACTGAGAATCCCACTGCTACTGCAGCAATACTTGTTGGCGATGCTACTATATGTTTAGGAGATAACACTGATTTGGCCATCATTATTACTGGTGGAACAGGTCCTTTTACAATAGAAATAGACAATGGCGTAGGCGTTATTAATAACTACAATAGTGGAGATTTAATTAATGTGTCTCCTGCCGTAACAACTACCTATAACATCGTATCTGTTATAGATGCAACTACCTGTCCTGCTCAAAATCAAAGTGGCAGCGCTACCGTAACGATTGGTAACCCTACTGATGCGGTACTAGGCAGTGATGCAATTATTTGTGCCGGTGACAATACTGACCTATCAGTGATAATTACTGGAGGTACGGGACCATTTACAATAGAAATAGATAATGGCGTAGGGGTAATTCCAAATTACAATAGTGGAGATCCAATTCCTGTAAGCCCTGCTGCTTCAACAACCTATAATTTAATTTCAGTATTAGATGCAAGTGGTTGTCCAACGATAGCACAAAGTGGTACTGCAGTCATTACAGTAAACCAACCTGCAACGGCGGCGGTGTTAAGTGGTGATAATACAATATGCTCTGGTGATAATACAGATTTAACGCTAACCATAACTGGAGGCACAGCACCCTTTACCATAGAAATAGACAATGGTGTTGGAGTAATCGCTGCTTATAATAGTGGTGATGCTATTGCTGTATCGCCTATTGCTGATGTGACATACAATATTGTGTCTGTTGTAGATGCAGCTGGATGTACGGCACTGAATCAAAGCGGGACGGCAGCAATTACTGTAAATCCTTCAGCAACGGATGCCGTTTTTGGCAGTGATGCTGTTATTTGTCAAGGACAAGACGGAACAGTTTCAGTTACCATAACTGGAGGTGTTGGGCCATTTACCATTGAGATTGATAATGGAATAGGTGTTTTTAATAATTATAATAGCGGAGACCCAATCACGGTTTCTCCTTTGGCAACAACGACTTATGCCTTGGTAAATATTGTGGATGCCAATGGCTGTCCACCACAAAACATTTCAGGAACACCAACAATAACGGTTTCTCCTGCAGCAACTGATGCAGTACTAGGTAGTGATGCTACCATATGTGCTGGTGAGGATGGGACACTTTCAGTAACAATAACTGGAGGCACGGGTCCTTTTGTAATAGAATTAGACAATGGTATTGGCATTATTAATAATTACAACAGTGGAGATCCAATTATAGTAACACCAGGTGCTACTACCACTTATAACTTAATATCGGTAGTAGATGCAGGGGCATGTCCTGCACAAAATTTAAGCGGCACTCCAACCATTACTGTAAATCCATCTGCAACACAATCAGTGTTGGGAAGTGATGCCATTATTTGTGAAGGCGATAACGCAAATATTTCGGTAACCATTACAGGAGGTACTGGCCCCTTTACTATCGAGATAGATAATGGAGTAGGTGTGATTAACGGATATAATAGTGGAGATCCAATCGTGGTTTCTCCAGGAAGTACCACAACTTATAGTTTAGTATCTGTTGTAGATGCCAATGCTTGCCCTTCTCAAAATCAAGGAGGTACCGCAACCATTACTGTGAACCCACCTGCTACGGCAGCTGTTTTAGGAAGTGATGCTACGATATGTGCAGGTGATAATGTTAATTTAGCGGTAACGATTACTGGTGGAACAGGTCCTTTTACCATCGAAATAGACAACGGTGTAGGTGTGATTAATGCTTACAATAGTGGTGATCCAATAGTGGTGGCACCTGCTGCGACAACAACTTATAACTTAGTGTCAGTTACTGATGCCAATGGATGTACTGCTCAAAATCAAAGTGGTACAGCAACGATTACTATCAGCACGCCAGCAACCGCAGCGGTATTAACTGGTGATGCAACAATATGCGCTGGTGACAATACAAATTTAACTTTGACAATAACAGGAGGTACAGCACCTTTTACAATAGAAATAGACAATGGAGTAGGGGTTATTAATGCCTATAATAGTGGAGATGCGATTGTCGTTTTGCCGGCAGCAAATACTACTTATAATATAGTATCTGTAGTGGATGCAGCAGGGTGTCCTGCGCAAAATCAAAGTGGCACGCCAACGGTAACAGTGACGCCTTCGGCAACTGCAGCAGTGTTAGGCAGTGATGCGACCATATGTGCAGGTGATAATATTAACTTGGTGGTAACAATAACTGGGGGTACAGGTCCATTCACAATAGAACTAGATCAAGGAATTGGGGTGATCAATGCTTATAACAGTGGTGATCCAATCAATGTAGCACCTGGCGTTACGACTACTTATACTTTGCTTTCTGTAGTGGATGCCAATGCATGTCCTGCACAAAATCAAAGTGGTACAGCTACAATTACCATTGGAAATCCAACAGATGCTACATTGGGTAGTGATGCAACCATCTGTTTAGGGGATGATGCATTTCTTTCGGTTAATATAACCGGAGGAACAGGTCCATTTACCATCGAGATAGATAACGGTGTGGGCGTCATCAATGCGTATAATAGCGGTGACCAAATCACGGTGACTCCGATTGTCAATACAACTTATAACTTAGTGTCAGTCACTGATGCAAATGGCTGCGCAAGTCTTAATATTTCCGGTTCGGCGGCAATTACATTTCAAGCAGTACAGGGAGACCCTACAGTTTATGGCAATGAAACTTGGATTGGATATGTGTACGATGACAGTGCCGACCCTGCTGCTTATCCTGCAAGAGTTGATTACAGCAATACAAAATACAAAGGATACATTGATGAAAGTGATATTACAATAATCCCAACAGGGTTTTATGATGGCGCAAGTGACCAATTTGACTTAGATATTCAAAATGGAAGTGTATTTGGTCCAAATCTTTGTACATCTTATGATGACAACTTTAGCATCCGCTATAGAATGGAGAAAACTTTTACCGAAGGTGTTTACGTATTTACGGTAGGAGCAGATGATGGGGTAAGGTTATTAATTGATGGCGTAAACGTGTTGGACCCAACGGCTTTTACAGACCATGCCTATACCGAATATGTATCTGTTCCTGTTTGCCTAAATGGCCTACACCAGTTAGATATTGAGTATTATGAAAATACCAATAATTCAAGAGTTTCGTTTCTTTACCAGACTGTTTTTGGACCAAGTTCTGCCAGTCCGGTGGAGGCTTGCTTGAATGGCGCTGAGCCAGCGTTAACTGCCACAGGTGATGGTGACGGTTTGAATTGGTATAATGCTGCTGATGTATTAATAGGTACAGGCTCACCTTTTACAATTCCTGCGGCAGAAATAGATATGACTACGGTTGCTTCCACATTGTTTTCTGTTTCTTCAACTTATGCGTGTGGTGGTGAAAGTCCTAAGACCACGGTGATTGTAAGTATAGTTGATGGCCCAATTACAAATTTAACTTTGAATAAAACACTTGATCCACTATGTATGGGTGGTATCAGCGATGTGATTATAGAAAACTCACAATTAGGAGTGACCTATCAATTAAGAGATGATGCAGATGATAGTAATGTAGGAGCGGCTGTAATGGGTACTGGTGCTGATCTTGTTATACCAACAGGAGTGCTGAATGCAACTACCACTTTTAATGTATTAGCAACAAATGCCTCATGCCCTGCAATAGAACTAGACAATACGATAACAATCAATGTAGCTGGAAATATTGATGCTACACTCGTTATTAATGCAGTACCAAATACGGTGTGTACAGGAGATAACGCCCAAATAGAAATTTTAAATTCAGAAGTAGGGGTTGATTACCAACTAAGAAATGATGCTGACAATAGTAATATTGGTGCTGTTGTAACAGGTACAGGAGGCACTATTACTTTTGATTTAATTGGCGTGATAGCAGATGCTACTTATAATGTATTAGCGGTAAGTGCGGCATGTTCTATTGTGATGGATGCAAAACCTTCCATAACAGTTGCGCAAAACATGAACACCGCTCTGAATGTGACGGCAAGTCCAGCAGCACTTTGTGCAGGAGGTAGCAGTGATATCACACTTGAAAATGCAGAATTCGGAATTACTTACCAACTAAGAGACGCTGCTAATACTAATATTGGCGCCCCTCAAGTTGGAGGGCTTGGTGGTAATCTTATTTTCCCAACTGGTGCGATTGCAGCGACTACAACCTTTAATATACTAGCTTCAAATGGTGGTGTTTGTCCAGATGTACAACTAGCTAATACTGCTACAGTAACTGTGGTAACTGATCCTGATGTGACATTGCCAGTAGCCGCAAACATCATGAATTTATGTATTGGTGGCGCAACAGCGGTTACGGTTGCTAACTCAGAAATGGCAGTATCATACCAACTATTTGATGGGATAACACCAGTAGGAGTACCAGTCGATGGAGATGGAAATACCATTTCACTACCGACAGGTGTTTTAATAGCAACAACAACCTTTAGTGTTCAGGCAACACGGGTTGGCTGTACAGTAGTAACATTAGATAATACGGTAACTATAAATGTGGCTGGGAATATTAACAATGCATTGGCAGTGACAGTTGCCGATCCTAATTTATGTTCAGGTTCGACCACATCAGTAACCATAACAAATACAGAAGTAGGAGTGACCTACCAAGTGAAAGATAATCTAGGAACCAATATTGGCGCAGCAATTGTAGGTGACGGCACAACACAATCTGTGACAACTGGTGGATTAACTTTAGATACGACTTTTGAAGTGTTAGCAACAAATGGTGTTTGTTCACTAACATTGACAGACATGCCTACAGTAATAGTAGTCGCTGGACCAAGCATTAACATGGCGGTTACTGCAGTTAACCCTGCAGTATGTATTAATTCACCGTCAAGTATCTCTGTCGCTAATTCTGAAATAGGGGTGATGTATCAATTACAAACTGATGCTGGTGTAGATGTGGGAGTCCCTATAGCAGGAGATGGAGCGGCAATTGTTTTAATCACTGATCCACTTATTGTAGCTACTACTTTTAAAGTAATCGCAACAGTAGTAGGTTGCCCACCCATGGAATTAACCAATAAAGCAACTGTAACAATTTTAGCTGTAACAGATCCTGCTTGTTCAGGAACTATGAACTGTGGTGTATTTGTTATAAAAGTAACGGAGGTAAGACCAACCTGTGCTAATAATGATGATGGTGTATTGACTTTTGATATCACGGGAGGATTAGGAAATTATGTGGTAACATTAACAGATAACGCTGCTTTTAATAAAGGGGAGACAGGCAATACGACAACACCTGTAATATTTTCAGCTTTGTCAGCGGCTGATTATACTTATACGGTAAGTGATGGTACAAATAACTGTACTTTGCCTTACTCATTAGTAAGAGAAACAGTAGTGCAAGCTACCGCAGCGAGCTTTGAAGATGCTGCCTGTTTTGACCAAGCAGTGGGTAGAGCAACGATTTCAATTACACAAGGTGGCAATGCGCCATATGAATATTCGTCTGATGCAGGGGTAAGCTGGAATACGATTCCTGCAGATAACATAGTAAAAGATTTACCACCATTGGGTACTTATAATATTCTAGTAAGAGATGATGCCACTGATACCTGCCCTGCAGAAGTATCAGTAACCATCAACAATGCTAATACAGAAATTACAGCGACTTTCACTACCTCAGAAGCAACGTGTGATAACGGTGGAGGAAGCATTCAAATTACTAATGTAAGTGGAGGGGTCGGACCATATACCTATAAATTGGATGGTGATGATTATCCAACTTTACCTGCAAGCTTTGGTGATTTGACAGGAGGTGCACATACATTTACTGTGATTGATACAGGGATAGCAGGATGCGAAAAGAATATTGATATTTTTGTTCCTGCTCCAGGACTCGTAATCTTTACAACGATAGTTACAAATCCAACTTGTACAGAAAACGCAAAAAATGGTGTTATCAGAGTTGATATTGATGCGGCACATTTACCAGGGGCTTATCAAGCGGCCATTTCTACAAGTTTTGACATAGAAGGCGAGTTCAAAGATGTTCCTGCTAGTGGTGTGATGGAATTTTTGGGATTGTCCGTTGGTAGATATTACATCACAGTGAAATCTGTTGTAGATGGCTGTCCTAACAAAGTTGCGGTGAACATTGATAATGGACCAATTGCCTT